>OFGB01000562.1_pt1 | contig 26696 bp, 21 predicted proteins | sample 1521491 | NCBI WGS metagenome assembly OFGB01 (sample SAMEA3504095, study PRJEB24116) | mouse gut metagenome | biome: mouse gut; feature: mouse-associated habitat; material: faeces | place: Denmark | collected 2011
ATTAAGGACGGCGCGGCCGTTTTTCCAGCAAAAAGGGACTCCCACCGGTTTAACCGGTGGGGGTCCCCCCTATATCTGAGCAAAGGAGGCTGCCATATGGTGAGCGTCAGCCTGTGCATGATTGTAAAAAACGAGGAGGATGTGCTGGGGCGCTGTCTGGACAGCGCGGCGGAGCTGGTGGATGAAATTATCATCGTGGACACCGGCTCCACCGACAGCACCCGGGAGATCGCCGCCCGCTATACGGACAAAATCTTCGACTTCCCCTGGCGGGACGACTTCGCCGCCGCCCGAAACGAGTCCTTTTCCCACGCGGCCATGGACTACTGCCTGTGGCTGGACGCCGACGACGTGCTTTTAGAGGAGGACCAGGAGAAATTCCGAACCCTGAAGGAGGGGCTGGACCCCGGTGTCTCAGTGGTCATGGCCCCCTACCACACCGGCTTTGACGAGAGCGGCCGGGTGACCTTCTCCTACTACCGGGAGCGGCTGATTAAGAACCGGGCCGGCATGCACTGGGTCGGGGCCGTCCACGAGGTGGTCCCGCCGGTGGGAAAGGTCCTCTACGGGGATTTCGCCGTCACCCACCGCAAGACCCGCCCCTCCGACCCGGACCGAAACCTGCGGATCTATCAGGCCCAGCTGGACGCCGGGGAAGCGCTGGAGCCCAGGCATCAGTTCTACTATGGCCGGGAGCTCTATTACCATAAACGCTGGGAGGAAGCCCTGGAGGTCTTTGAGCGGTTTTTGGAGGAGGGCCGGGGCTGGGTGGAGAACAACATCGACGCCTGCTGCCACTGTGCCTACTGCCATAAGGAGCTGGGGCGCGAGCGGGCGGCGCTGGAATCGCTGCTGCGCACCTTCGCCTACGACCTGCCCCGGGCTGAGGTCTGCTGTGAGATTGGCCGCTGGTTTTTCCAGAAGGAGCGGTTCCGGCAGGCCGCCTACTGGTACACCCTGGCCTTGGCCTGCGCCCGGGAGGACCGCAGAGGAGGATTCATCTCCCCGGACTGCTACGGCTACCTGCCCTGCATCCAGCTGTGCGTCTGCTACAGCCGTCTGGGCAATCAGAAAAAAGCGGAGGCCTTTAATGAGCTGGCCGCCGCCTGTAAACCGGATTCTCCGGCGGTCCGCCACAACCGGGCCGTCTTTCAGGCCCTGTCGGAGGAGACAGCGTAAATGGAGCGGCCTGCCCGCCCAAAGCGGCAAAAAATCCCTGGAGCTTCCATGGCTCCAGGGATTTCTGGCTGTATCGGGGGGGAAGGCCGCTTACGCCGCCCCGTTCTGCTTCCTGGCCCGGGCGGCGGGGGCCGCCGACTCATCCTTTCTCATAAACAGAAGGCCAAAGGCTTCCGGGCCGCAGTTGCTCACTACAGCGGCGGAGGCTTTGTGCAGATAGACCCGCTCAAAGGTGCAGTACTGCCGCGCCAGGCTCTGGATGTACTGGAGCTTTTTCTCATCCAAGCCGGAATAGGTGATGATCAGAATGCGCCGGTCGATGGTCCTCGTCTCCTGGAGCACCTTTCGGACGTATTTTTTCGCGGTATGGGAAAATCCGCCCACCTCCATGCTGCCCACCACCATCCGGCCCCTTCTCATCGTGAGGACGGGGTGGAGCAGCAGGGCGTCGCAGAGGACCTGTATACGCTTGGGGATCCGTCCGGACTGGCGCATCATATGGGTGTTGTTCAGCAGGAAAGTGGAGGAGATAAACCGCTCCATCCGCTTCACCGCCGTGATGATCTCCAGCTTCGCGGCGTGGTGCTCCGCCAGGTGGGCGGCGCACAGCACCGCCAGCCCCATCCCGCTGGAGAGGTGCCCGGAGTCCACCACGGTGACATTTTCAAAGGATTTCGCCGCTTCAAGGGCGTTTTGATACCCATGGCTGACGTTTTTCGACATGGTGATGTGGATCACATACTGGGCTTCGGTCAGCTTTTCCGCAAAAAAACGCTCGTAATCCTCCACCTCGGGCGGCTGGGAGCACCCCTTCTTCCCCTGGGCGATATGGGCCAGCAGTTCGTCTGGATTCAGCTCCTCGCGGTCCAGAAAACGGCCCTCGTCCGTACAGACGTAGTAAGGGCAGACCGAGATGCCGAACTTTTTGATGAGGGCTTCCGGCAGATCGCACACGCTGTCAGTCGTGACCAGGATGGAGCGCCGCTTGGCCTGCTCAAAAATCAGGATGTCCTTTTCCAGCTCCGCCTGCCCAACCTCCTCGCACTCCCGCACCAGCTCCTTGGGCAGGATGCTCAGCACGGCCGCTTCCAGCAGCGCGCCGCTGACCGGCTTGGCCAGGTAGCCGCTGAACCCCTCCTTGCGGTAGAGGAGCTGGTTGTCGCTGCCCGCATTGGCGGTCAGGGCCACCACGGGCACGTCCTGGCACAGCCCGCCGGGCTGGACGCGCAGGGCATGCAGGCACTCGATCCCGTCCATCTCCGGCATCAGGTGGTCCATCAAAATACAGTCATAGTGGTGGTTCTGGGTCAGCCGCAGGCACTCCGCCCCGCTGGAAGCGGTATCAATATGGATCTTCGTCGCGGAAAGCAGCTTGGTCACCACCATCAGGTTCATGTCGTTGTCGTCCACCACCAGGATGTGGGCGTCCGGGGCCTCGAAGCTCTGCTGATACGCCCCCTCGTTGTGGAGCTTCGCCCGGGAGGACAGGGTAAAGGTCCCAAGCTCCTTTGCGTCCACAATATCCTGTTCCAGCGTGACGACGAATTTGGAGCCCTTCGTGTAGACGCTGTTGACGCTGATCTCGCCGCCCATCAGCTCCACCAGCTGCTGGACGATGCTCAGACCCAGGCCGGTCCCCTCAATATGGCGGTTCTTTTCCTCGTCCACCCGCCGGAAGGCGTTGAACAGATAGGGGATGTTCTCCTTTTTCACCCCCTGGCCGGTGTCCTCCACCGAGTACCACACCAGTACCCGGTTCACCCCCTGGCGCTCACAGCGGACCGAGAGGGTAATGGAGCCCTCGCTGGTGTACTTTACGGCGTTGTTCAGCAGGTTAATCAAAATCTGCTTGATGCGCACCTCGTCCCCGCAGAGCATGCTGGGGATGGAGGGGTCCACGTGGAGCTTGAACTCCAGCCCCTTCTCCTTCGCCTTGATCCAAATCATGTTGACGATTTCGGAAAAAAGGGTCCCCGTCTCGTAGGAGGTCTTGATGATCTCCATCTTTCCCGATTTGATTTTGGATATGTCCAGAATGTCGTTGATCAGCGTGAGCAAAAGCTTGCTGGCCCCCTGGATGTTCCTGGCGTTCTCCGCCACCTCCGGGGGGATGTCACCCCGAAGGGTCAGCTCGTTCAGGCCGATGATGGTGTTGATGGGGGTGCGTATCTCGTGGCTCATGCTGGAGAAGAAGTGGTTCTCCGCCTGGTTCAGCTCCTCGATCTCCTTTTTCTGCTGCTGGGTCAGCAGATTTTCCTCCTCATACATCCGGTTCAGGAACATAAGCAGCACGCTGGTGAGCAGTCCAACCATGACCATGGAGGAGGCGGATTCAAAAAAGGAGCGCTGCTGGGTATTCACGGCGGCCAATTCCGGGTAGTAGAAGGCGATGCCATAGCAGAGCAGCGTCTCCGCCGCGCACAGCAGAAAAAAGACGGCCAGGCGCCTCCCATGCAGGGTGATGCAGATGTAGATGAAGCAGAGCACAAACCACTCCGGCACCCCGCTGTAGAACCCGCCCGCGGTAAAAAAGGTAAACGGAAACAGGGCGAGCAGCAGGATCACAATGGCCGTGGCCCCCGTCTGGACGCGCCCCTTCCGGATGCTGACCCGGACAATCAGCGAGATGGCCGCCAGGCTCACCACCAGAATGACGTAATTCAGGATGTTTCGGCCCATAGGCAGGGTAAATATCAGCGCGACCATACAAATCACCGTGGCGATGCGGAACATGCGCTCGTACAGGCTGATGGTATGGTCAGAGATGATATCAAACCATTTTTTTATCACGGAAATTCCCACTCCCTCCAAGATGGTTCTCAGAGCCTGTTTCGCGTCTCAACGTGTTTGGAATGGCGAGAGGATTTTTTGCCCTGCAAGGCAAAAATCCGCAGGCATCCTGACGGATGGCAAGGATTTTTAACGCAGTCAGAGCGGAAAATACGCCGCCAGGACTGGCGCGGAGAGATGCGGAACAGGCTCTAAGGAAAACGCCGGAAAGGGCTATATTCCGGCCAGTTGGGCACAGATATCATCGTACGCGCCCATCAGCGCGGCGTGGTGCGCCAGGATAAACTCTGCGTCGCCCCGCTTCCCCGCCAGCTCCAGCTCCTTCGCCTGGGCGGACAGGGCCTCCGCGCCGATGGTCAGCGAGGTGCTCTTGAGGGCGTGGACCTTGATCGCGTAGTCCGGCCAATTGGCGGACTCGAACAGGGCGGCGATCTCCGCCTTTTTCCCGCCGCTCTGGGCCTGGAACATCCGCAGCATCTCCCGGAAAAAGCCCTCGTCTCCGGCACAGTAATCCAGCCCCAGCTCCACGTTGATGCCGGCCTGGGCCAGCTGGGCGTATGGAAGCGCCGCTTCGTCCGGGGGGGCTTCCGCCACTTCTCCGGACGGCCCGCATTCCTCCGGCGCGGGGACGCTGGCGGGGGCTTCGGGCTCTTCCGGAAGGGGCTGGGGGGCGTTCCCGGGGGCGTCCTCCTCCCCAGGGCCCTCGTCGTATTGGATCAGGCGGCTGGGCAGCACCCTGCGCAGCACCCGCTCCAGGACGGTCCGCTCGATGGGCTTGGGGACAAATTCCGTAAATCCCTCGCTGCGGAACATCTCACGGGCCCCGCTGACGGTATTCGCGGTCAGCGCGATCACCGGCAGGTCCTGATAGGCGCCGTCCTGGAGCTCCCGAATCTTTTTCAGGGTCTGCACGCCGTCAAAGCCGGGCATCATGTGGTCCAGGAAGATGATGTCATAGGAGGTGCTGGCGCACCGCTCCACCGCCTCTCTTCCGCTGAGGCAGGTGTCCACCTCAATGCCGTAGCTGCCCAGCACGCCCTTGGCGACCACCAGGTTCATCTCCTCGTCGTCCACCGCCAGCGCCCGCGCGCCTGAGCAGGTAAAGGGCTTCCGTCCGGCGGCCTGGGCCTCGGCAAAGCCCCGGGCCCCCATGTCTCCATTCAGCAGATTGGCCACGGAGAGGGCTGAGAAGGGCTTGTGCATGATAAACAGCTTGCTCCGGCTGTCCAGGGCAAAGTCCTTTTCCCCGATGACGACGACCCGGAGGGTGTCGGCCAGCTCCTCGTAATAGGCCCGGTCCTCCTCGTATTCCGATTGGGCAATAAACACGTGGGTCAGCTGGCGGCTGCGCAGCAATTTTTGAAGCCCTTCGAAGTTGTGGGTCTGGCAGCCGTTAATGCCCAGACCCTCCAGCAGGTTCAGGATCAGGCTGTCGTAATACCCCCGCACCTCATCGCAGCTGTACCGCTCCGGCCTGAAATAGCAGGCGACGCACACCTGGCCGGCGTTGTTCAGGGTGATGCAGGGCTGGTTGTCCGTCACGCCCTGGGGGATGACGATGTGGGCGTGAAGGCCCTGCTGCTCCTTGCTCTCAAAGTGGATAAAGCCGCCCATGGCGTTGAGAAGGCCCAGCGCGATGGGCAGGCCAAGGCCAAGCCCCCCCACAAAGCGGCTGCTTCCGGAGTCGGCCTGGTAAAAGTCGTCATACATCTTGAGCATTTGGGAATCGGTCATGCCGATGCCCGTGTCCCGGATGTCGATGATCAGATTGATGCCATAACTCTCCATCCGGTATCCGATGCGGACGTTGATGCCGCCCTCCTCCGTGAACTTGATGGAGTTTTCCACCAGAATCTTGAGCACATGGGAAATCTTCTCCGCGTCGCCCACAAGAACGGCCGGCACCTTCGGGTCAATGTCAAAGACGATCTCCAGCCGGTGCCGGTTGCTTTGCAGGGCGGTCATGGTGATCACATCGTTCAGCACTGAGGTGATCATATAGTCTTCCTTCACCGGCGTCAGCGTGCCCTCCATAATCTCCGTGTAGTCCATCATATTGTTGATTTGGTTGGACAGGCGCTTTCCGGCCAGCTTGATGGATGTCATGTCCGCCCGGATGTCCGGGGAGAGCTCCTTCCCCAGCGCCACCTCGCTGATGCCGATGACCATATTGATGGGCGTGCGCAGCTCATGGGATACGTTGGACAAAAAAACGGCGTTCTGCCTTCCCGCCGTCTCCAGCTCGGCGAACACGTGGTCGTACCACTTCCGCTGGGCGGCGCGCTGCTTGATCCAGTAGCCCGCCAGCGCCGTCCCGCCCAAGGCCACCACGGCCCCCAGCACCAGGCGGAACCCGTCCCGGAATCCGATGTCATAAGTAATGGTGCGGAGGATTAGAACATGGTACAGCAGCGCCAGTACATAGAGGGCCTTCACGACGTGCAGGACCCATTTTTTGTTCAGCATGAACAGCGCGAGGGTGACGATGCAGGCCACGGCTGGGATGTCAAAAAGACTGGACTCGTGCACACTGAAAAAAAAGAATTCCAGCAGCAGCAGCCCGGCGCAGAGGTTTTCGTAAAATTTGCCCGAACCAAGCTTTCCGATGTGCAGGAACCATACGCTGAAACAGCCGGCCGCTACCAGCGGGATGGTCCAAAGCTCCCACGCCATAACCGCCGTGGTCAGGCCCAGCATTCCGCTGAATACCGTGGTGATAACAGCCAGCAGCAGATGCCTGCCTGTCTGTTCCCCCGCCCTCATCTCTTCTCAAGCTCCTGCGCTACCCGCTTCTTCAGCTCCTGGGGCAGGCAGGGTTTTCTCAGGTAGTTCACCGCGCCCAGCAAAAGCGCGCCGACTACGTCCCCTACGTCTCCCGACGCTGTTAAAAAAATAACGGGTATGTCCGCGGCGAACTCCTTCATGTGCTCAAATGTCTCAATCCCGTTCATGATGGGCATGTCGATATCCAGAAGAACCAGGTCCACCTTCTGGTTCTTGAGTATGTGCAGGGCCCGCACCCCTGAATTCGCCAGCAGTACATCGTAATCTTTTTCCAGAATGATCTTTGTCCGCGCCAGATTCATGTCGTCGTCATCCACTACTAAAACACGTTTCTGCATTTTAGCTTGCCTCCCATTTTGTAATCAAGTCTTTCGCGACCCATACGCTTTATTCTAATAGAAGCCTATGAGAAAATCAAGCTCAATTAGAAAATCTTTTTGTCCCGCCTGTAGGTGCCGCGATGAAAAGTGGGGTGATGTCTGCACTCGGCATTTTGGGCAGCAAAAAGCAGCCGCTTTTTGGAATGGAAGGAAGGTTGGCTTCGGCATGATGCACACAATCGGTAAGTTTTCAACAAAACCCCTACCCCTCAACATTGAGAGGTAGGGGTTAGAGTAGTAAAGCTGCTTTTTGAATTATACCCCGCCTGTGAGCAGTCTGGGGAGCAGGAGTGTAATCTCCGGGAAGATATTTAAAAGCACCAGTGTAATGACCAGAGGAATCAGGAACGGAATCACGCCTTTCATCAGCGTTTTGAACTGCATATTTCCGACGCGTGCAACGACAAACAGCGCGGTACCCATGGGGGGAGTCAGGATGCCGATCATGAGGTTGAAAATCACGACCACGCCAAAGTGGATGGGGTTGATGTCATAGGCCAAAACCGCGGGGAGCAGAATCGGCACGAGGATCATCTGGAGCGGAAGCGCGTCGATGCAGGTTCCGAGGATCAGCAGGACGATGTTGATCATCAGGAGCAGGGTAAGCTTCGAGCTCACATGGCTGGTAAAGAACGTGGCAATTGCCTGCGGCATTTGCTCGCGGGAGATGACAAACTGGAACAAGGTTACACCGAGGATCATCAGCACGATGGTTCCGCTTGTCTTGATGGAGTCGATGCAGATTTTGAAAAAGCTGTCCAGCGTAAGCTCCTTATACACGAAGAACCCGAGGAGCATCGTGTACAAAGCGGCGACCACAGCCGCCTCGGTGGGGGTAAAGAAGCCCGTAAAGATACCGATGAGGATAATCACAGGCGTCAACAGCGCCCAGAAGCTCTTTTTGAAGGAGTTGGCCCGGTAAGACCAGCTTCTCTTGGGCTCCGAGGGATAGTTTCTTTTGTGGGACAGGATCGAGCACATAACCATCAGCGCGGCGGTCGTAAGTAAGCCTGGCAGGAAACCCGCCATAAAGAGCTTCTCGACACTCTGGTTTGCGAGCACGGCGTAGATGATGAGCGGAGTCGAGGGCGGGACCAGGGGGCCGATAATGCAGCTGGCCGCAGTGATTCCGCCGGCAAAGCCTTCGTCAAAGCCCGCGTCCTTCATGCTCTTAATCTCAAGCTGGCCAAGTCCGCCCGCGTCCGCGAGAGCCGAACCGGACATGCCGGAGAAAATCAGAGAGGCGACTACATTGACGTGGGCAAGGCCGCCCTTCCTGTGGCCGATCATGGAGGCTGCGAAATCGAAGATTCTGGTGGTCACGCCGCCGCCGTTCATCAGGTTGCCCGCAAGGACAAAGAACGGTACGGCCAGCAATGTCTGGCTGTTTACGCCATTAAACATCTGCTCCAGGGCGAAGGGGACAAGATTCCAGCCCCCCGATGCCGTGAAAAAGAAGATGGAGGCCATAATCAGGGCGTATCCTACGTGGACGCCCAGCATAATAAGGAAAAACCATAGTACAAAGGTCAGTACCATCTGCATATTATTCGGCCTCCTTTATGTCGTAAAAGTCATTTTTCGAGTCCTCAATGACCCAGGCCCTTACAACCTCGCCGTTCTTGACAATGTTGATAATCTGCGCAAGCATTTCAATAATAGTCAAGGCCGTCCATAAAAACATCGCGCTATACAGCCAGCTTTCGCTGATGCCCAGCGTTACAAGCGGGGTATAGGACTTTCTTTGTACGATTGAGAACGTATAATAGAAGATCATGGACAGCAGGCCAATCATCACCACATTGATCAAAGCTTCGATCAAGAGCTGGAGCTTTTTAGGCAGAGAGAGCAATATGGCGTCAATTCTGACGTGGATATTTTCCTTCTGTGCCAGGTGGCAGCCAAGAACGCCCATCCATACAAACAAGAGGCGGCTTGTCTCATCTGTCCATTCAGAAGGAGAACCGATCTTTCTTGACAAAGCCTGCCAGAAAAGGGAGAAAAGAATCACGTTAAAAAGGATGACCGCAACATACTGTTCGATTTTCTCCAACACATGAACCACGTCAGCAGGCTTTTGAATCGTAATTTTGCCAACTTTCATTTTTAAACCCTCCCAAAGGCGGTGAATACCAACGTAATCAAGTTTAGGGGTCCTTCAGGACCCCTAAAACCTGACAATTATCCTCTCGCTTCTTCGATGGCCTTCACTGCCGCGTCGCCATACTTGGAAACATACTCATCATACATCGGGGCACACGCCTCTCTGAACTGTGCCTTATCCGGCGTTGTAATGGTCATGCCGTTCTGCTCAAATTTCTCGATCAGGGCCGCTTCATCATCCATAAAGGTCTTGGTATGGAATTCAGCCGCCTCTGCCGCAGCCTTTGTAATCGCTTCCTGCTGGGCCGCAGAGAGCTTATCAAAGACAATTTTGCTGATGATATAGTTGTTGTCATTGATGATGTGGCCCGTCAAAGCGCAGAACCCCTGAACCTCATAGAACTTCTGGGCGTCGATGGTGGAGAGCGGGTTCTCCTGTCCGTCAACCGCGTTCGTCTTCAGTGCGAGGTATACCTCAGCAAAGGGCATCGGCGTAGCGGCCGCTCCGGAATACTTGGCAAACGCGAGGTTCGCGTCAGCGTTAGGCACCCTCAGCTTCATGCCCTTCATGTCGTCAATAGACTGGATTTCTTTGTTTGATGTTGTCTGTCTTGTTCCGTTGTAGGCGTTGGCAAGAATCTTCCATCCCCGGGCCTCCAGCTTCTCGTAGATAGACTTGCCATACTCTGTCTCGGTCAGCGTCCGCATCATATGGTCGAAATCATCGAAAGCGAAGGGATAACCAAAGATCTCAAGCTCCGGCTCCCAAAGGCCAAGCCTTCCTGTCTCCGCGTAAACCATGTCGAGCGCACCAGCCGCCACCTGGTCGATCATGGCTCTGTCATCGCCCAGCTGGCCGCCGGGATAAATTTCAATTGTGATAGAGCCGTTGGAGTACTCCTTCGCCTTTTCCGCGAGCAGCTCAGCCGCCTTGTACTCGTTGGAGGATGAGTTCGCCTGGAAGCCGATTTTCAGTGTGACGCTCTTCTCAGCCGGGGGCGGTGATGACGTATTTCCGCCAGTGGTGCTGTTTCCGCCAGCGGGGTTCCCTCCAGGCGACCCGCCGCACCCAGTGAGCGCGAACGTGCCGATTGCAGCAAGAGCAAGCGCTGTAATCATTTTTTTCATATTCTTTTCCTCTCTCCTCTTAATAGAATGGTTTACCCACCGGCACAAGCCGTTGGATATGTTGTAAAACTGCCCACGCAAGCCGTGCGCCCTTTCACATAACATGTATATTATAAACAAAAACCATGCAAAATGGCAATCCTTTTCTTTTGTTCAATTGATAGAATTATTTCCAAAGGTTTTGTCTATTATGCAACATATTTTAAAAATGGTTCCTTTTTATATTGTTTTTTCCGCCGGATTATGCTATCATGGCTCCCAGCATAAATTTGCTTGCCTGGGCTTCATCAGAAGCTGCATGGCCGTTCAAACCTCTGGGAAAGTATTTTTACAACAAGTCGGTTCGGTACGAAAGGGTGGTTTTTTTGATTTATACAAAGCGCAGGAATATTGAGCGTTACCTGGGTATGAGCACTAGCTTGGATATCGCTATCCGCCATCTGCTGAGCGCGGATCTGAGCCAACTGCACAAGGGCCGCAATGATATTGACGGCGATCGGGCCTTTGTCAACCGCTTTGACTATCAGACTGTGCCCCAGGAGCAGGCCATTTGGGAGGGGCACGCAAAATACGCGGATATCCATGTTCTTCTGTCCGGCTTTGAGAAAATCGGCGTTGCCAATGTGGAAGCGTTGAAGATGGTGGGCCAAAAGCCCGATGAGGACTTCATTGGCTACGAAGGCAGCGTGGAGGCCTGGTTCCCTATGACCACCGAGGACATTCTCATCGTCTTCCCCGAGGATGCGCATATGGTCAAGGTCATGAATGGCGGCAGCTCCCTGGTGGAGAAGGCCTGCTATAAGTTTGAGGTGTAAAAGGCTGGAGTCAAGCCAACAATTATCGCCCATATCTACCGCGGCAGCATCCGGCTCCCGCTTACGGAGCTGGTTAAAAGTGATTGCCCCATTGCCAACGAATGCGTCGGCATGGTCAGGGACGCTATCGCAAGATATTGACGCTAAGAACCTGTATTCATAATCGAAAATGTCGGATGGACGAGGAATTTTGTCGCCCTGCAAGGCAAAAAATCACAGGAATCCTTTGTGGATTTCAAGATTTTTTAACGCCGCAAGGCGGCTAAAGGCCCGTCCAGACGGTCGTTTGAGATTGTGAATACAGGTTCTAAGAATTGAGAACATCTAAACACCAGTTTACACCATTCTGCCCTCGTTTCTCCCAATAGATTTCAAAGCTCAATCGAATAATGATTGAGTATCAACAACTGGTAGCGGCGGCAAGCAATGCATCGGTACATACCGTGGCTTGCTTGTTGGTGGCTGTCCGCCCCCAACCTCCTGTAAGGACCGGCGCTGTTGCGCCGGTCTTTTTAAGCCGCCTTCGTCGTCTGCGCATCGGGACAAACTGATATGCTCCCAAAAAGGCAGACAGGGAAATAGAAAGAGGGAGTGGGAGCAAAGATGGGAAAACGGATCGAAATGGATTTACCGGAAGCCTGATTGATAACCTTATAAGTGAGAATTTAAAGGACCACAAGAATTAAATCCTGTGGCCTTTAAAACCTTTATAACGTCAATTTTCTATTTCAAAAGTTCATGCCGGTTTTTCAAAATATCAATTGCCTGATTTTGCAATTCCTGACTGACGCCTTGCTCCAATACAACGGATTTTATCTGGGGCATTCGAGCCTTTAAGTTCCCCGCTATTATCTGTTCCGCTGTAAGAAGGGCTGAGGGGCATTGGGCACAGGCCCCTGTAAAACGAAAACGTAATACTCCGTCCTGAAAAGAATATGATCCGATACCGCCGCCGTGAGCCGCAAGACTGGGCCGAACCACTTCGTTCAGGATTGCTTCAATTTCATCCTCCATTGTTACTCCTGAATATGAGCCAGCTGCTTTGCCATGGCCTTTTTCCCCTCCATATCCGACTGGCGGGCAATCATGATGCGCTGCGCCTGAGGAGAACCCGCACCGTGGAGCGACTCGGTCCGGTAGCCCACTGCTGCCGTACCTAGGGCCAAATTCTCAATCAGCCGCAGGATACGCAGACGGTTCTCTACTGATACGCTGGGGGCTGTTTTCAGATACTTTTCAATATAGGGGCCCACCTTTGGGTCCCTCAGATCCGCCTCAGAGGGGGCTGTCACCACAAGCCCACCCGCAATATCCTCTGCCAAACGCACAATCTCATAGGGGAAGCGAGTAATGTTCTGTTTGCATACATTGGCAAGCAGCAGGTCAATCATGTAATTTCCGCTGGCGGTAGGCTTTCCTTCGCTGGAGCAGGCGATGCCGCAGGAGTAGAGCGTCTCGTTGAGGTGGTTCATCTCAATAAGCTTATCCTTGATATGGCTGGCCTTGGCGCAGCCGTTATACTCTGCTGCCACCGCAGCGGCCCCAATCAGCACGTCGCCTACCCCTACCTTGCAGCCGCCGTAGCTCTGGCGGTGATAGCCCGCAAAGCGCTCCACCAGTATACTGGCAAACTCTGTCTCGCCGTCCATAAAGATGCGGTCATTGGGAACAAACACATCATCAAATACCACCAAGGCCTCGACTCCGCCAAATTCACAGTTGCCCACATCCACTTCGCTTCCCTCCAGCTTGCGGGTATCGCAGGACTGTCGGCCAATCACCATGAAAATCCCGTCCGCATCAATGGGTACCGAGAAAGACACTGCGTAATCCTTGTCCTCTGGCCCCATGGAAATGGTGGGCATAATGATAATCTCGTGGGAGTTCAGCGCACCGGTCTGGTGGGCCTTTGCCCCTCGAACCACAATGCCGTCCGCCCGGCGCTCGACCACGCGCAGATACAAATCGGGGTCTTCCTGGGCATGAGGGGGCTTGGAACGGTCCCCCTTAGGATCAGTCATGGCTCCATCCACCGTGAGGTCCTGGCTTTGGCAGTGGATCATGAACTTTTTGAAGTTCTCATGGTAGTGGGTTCCATACTTTTGGTCTATTTCAAAGGTGGTAGAAAACACCGCGTTAAATGCGTCCATCCCCACGCAGCGCTGGAAGCATGCCGCCGTCTTCTGCCCCAGCAGGCGCTGCATTTTCACTTTATTCTTCAAGTCCTCCGTAGACTGGTGAATGTGGGTAAACCGGTTCACCCGCTGCCCTGTGTAGGGGGAAATTGCGGTCATCAAATCCTGATACTGGGGATCCTGAGCCAGATCGTAGGTCATGCGCACAGAATTCAGCGAGGGACGCAGAATTGGGTGCTCTGATGGACACTCAATTTTTTCTCCGAACATGTAAACTTGGATATTAAGCTTTTGAATGCTTTCTATGTACTGTTGGCCGGTCATGAGTGGCATATACACATCTCCTTTCTATAGCAGGATTCAAAATTGCTGACAAAGGCGCGCCGTTTGCGGCAGGACGGCGGGCCAAGGCCGTCCCGCCCTACATTTGCCAGCAATTCTGATGATTGCTATAAGTGTGATTAATAGGCATTGTCCAGAATCTCCTGAACATCCCGCCCCGTCAGTTTCACCGGATTGTCCGAGAGCAGGCGGTAGTCCATCGTCCCCTGAATGATCGCGGGGAACATCTCCCGGGCCACCTGGACTTGGCTGAGCTTAGTGGGCAGGCGCAGGTCCGTGAGCAGCTGATGGATGGCGTCCACCGCAGACTGGGCCGCTTGCCGCTGGGATACGCCCTCTGTCGGCTGTCCCAGCAGTTTGGCCACATTGGAAAAACGTTCTACAGCGCCGGGCACGTTCCGCTGGCACACATACGGGAGCAGCAACGCATTGCCGATTCCATGGGATACGTGGGCCGCGCCGCCCACGGCTTGGGAAATTCCATGTACCGCACCCAATCCGCCATTGACAAAGGCTGTGGCGGCCAGCAGACTGGCAACCGCCATAGCGGAGCGGGCCTCCATATCCTCTGGCACGCACACCGCGCGGCGGATATTTCTGCCAATCATTTCAATGGCGGCCAGCGCGAATGCGTCAGAGATGGGGTTGGCCCGTACAGAGACGTAGGCCTCAATGGCGTGGGTCAGCGCGTCCATACCGGTGGAGGCGGTAATCACTGCGGGCATATCCTTGTGCATCATCGGATCTACAACCGCCACGAGCGGGGTGATCCACGGGTGGGTCAGGCTCAGCTTCACCCCCTTTTCCTCGTCGCTGATTACGCAGGCAGCAGTAACCTCACTTCCGCTGCCCGCTGTGGTCGATACTGCCACCAGAGGAAGGGGGCGCTTTACCAACGTGCGGCTTCCGCCAAACAGATAGTCCCGGATCGACCCCTCGTTGGTGCACAGGGCGCACACAGCTTTTGCCGTATCAATAGCGCTGCCTCCGCCCACCGCAATGACCAGGCCGCAGCCGCTGGCCTTGATCTGGGCCGCAGCTTGGTCCACCCGCTCCGCGGGCGGCTCAGGAACCACATCGTCAAATACCTCATAGGCAATGCCGTCCCGCTCCAGGCCTGCCTTGATCTGTCCAAAGCCCTCCGAGGCCCCAATGATTTTATCCGTTATAACCATGACCCGGTCCACTTCAAACTCTCTGCACAGCCCGCCCATACGCGTGCTGGCCCCCACTCCGAACACCACGCGGGTAGGCATGATAAAAGTAAAGTCCTTCACGATTGCTCCTTTCTTTACATCCAGCGGCAAATCATTTCTTCGGCAGGAACCGGTTATACCTCAGCGCGGAGAGATCCAGCTCCGATTTGCCTTTTCCAATCAGGTTCGCCAGCTCATAGCCTACCATGGGCCCAATTCCGAAGCCGTGGCCGGTAAAGCCGCAGGCCGTATACAGTCCCGGAATCTCCTCGATGGCGCCCACCACAGGAACGCCGTCCTGGCTCTCGTCCTCCCAGCCGGCCCAGGAGCGCACGATCTTTACATTCTCCAGCAGCGGGAAGTAGCGCAGAACGCTTCGGCAGATGACAGGCGGTGTCATGCTGGTACTGTAGACATCCTCCTGGAAGTCGTAGTAGTTGCCAAAGCCCGCGCCGCCGCCAAACACCAAAGAGCCGTGATGGGTCTGATGGCCGTAGAAGTCCGCTGTAGCCACCCCCAGCATCATATTGAACATCTGGGGTACAGCCTCCGTCACCAGACATTCAATCAGTTTTTTCCGCATGGGAATATCAATGCCCACCGTATTGAGGATATCCCTGCTCTCAAAGCCAGCGGCTACCACAATATGATCCGACTCATAGACACTGCCATGGTCGGTAACCACCTGAGCGATGCGCCCGCGCTGCTGTTTTAGAGCGGCCGCCTCCTCGCCGGTGATGAAATGCGCGCCCAGCTCCCGGGCTCGCTTGTAAAAGCCCAAGGTGGCTTTCAGCGGGTTGGCGTGTCCGTCGGAGGGGCACCAGGCCGCGCCGACCACTTCGTCGGACATGTAGGGATTCAACTCATGGGCCTGCTGGCTGTCCAGCATCACCATGTCCAACCCCATTTTGCAGCAGCTGTCCGTCAGCTTACGCAGCTTTTCCAGATGCTCTGGCGTCTTGCCCAGCCGCAGATTGCCTTTCTGCTCATACTCAATATCAACGCCTAGCTCCTCGGTGAGGGTGGGCCAAATGTGCCGCACCGCATACATGGCCAGAGGGAGCTCCCGCACATCCCGAGCTGACTGGCGCACACCGCCGGCGTTTCGGCTGGAGCCGCCGTCGCCCATGCACTTGCGCTCCAGAACCAGGGGCTTAATCCCCTGGCGGCAGAGATAATAAGCAGCAGCGCTGCCCACAATTCCTCCGCCGATAATAATGACATCAGCACGAGTGCTCATTTCTCCACCTCCTGCTCAATGATCTCGTTTCCGTAAACTGACATCTCAATGGGCCGGGCCGGAGTCCGGGCGGTATTGTGGTCCAGCTCGGTGGGCTGGACACCCAGTTCCCGGGCGACAATGGACTGTACAAGCTTGCCGCAGGTCAGTCCCTGGCACAGGCCCATGCCGGTACGCAGATAGCGCCTAATCTCATTCAGGTCCCACATTCCATCATGCACAGCGCGGCGGATTTCCCCTTTGGTCACTTCCTCACACCGGCAGATAATAATATCATCGTCCGGCTGGGGGACGAAGGGCCCCAGATCCACGTTGCGGTCTAAAATCTTTTCCATGCAGCTCCCCTCCTTTAAAACTGAATAAAGCGGGCGGTCTCGGCAAACTCCTTGGGGACCCGCATGGTAATCAGGTTGGTGTGGTCCATCGCCTTTGCCGCCTTAACCTCCACGACCTCCGCCGGGCAGAGCGGCTGTCCGCCGCGGCTCAGGGCCATACCCTTATCCCCCTTCTGGGGCAGCGGCAGGAATTCGTAGGGCAGCGTAATCTCCGCCTGATCATCTACCTCTCTCAACAAAAAGATGGCTTGGCCTGGGCAGCTTGCCACGCACATCCCACAGCCGATGCACTGTGTCTCTGGATTAAGCGCTGGCAGGGACGTAATATTACTCCCCACCTTAATACAGCCAACGGGACAGGCGTCCTGGCAGGGGTTGCAGGGGATGTTTTGGGTGCATTCAATCACGGGATGGACCTGCGAACCCTCCGCCCGCGCACTGGGGAAGGCGGATACCTCCCCGTCCGCCACATAGCCGCAGGATAGCAAATTGGCCGAGAGGGCATATCCCTCGTCCGTCTGTGTCAGATCGGTCCGGCCCTTGTTCTTGGGGGCAAACATCCCTTGGCGCAGCTGTTCCAAAGAGCCATGCTGTTGACGGAAGGCTTCTTCCAGCTCCTCCTGGGTCAGATACCCGCCCCGGGCCGCCGCCGCCAGCCCGGCGATGCGCCCTTCGATCATGGCGGAGCTGGCCTCCTCAATGCCGGAGACGTCCCCTGCGCAGTAGATTCCAGGGATCGATGTGGACCCGTACTGGTCCACCACAGGAACCAGACCACCCCGCTTGGGGTCGTCCACCATCTTGCAGCCTCCCATTCGGGCCAGCTGAGACATGGGCGACAGGCCCACTGCGATGCAGATGGTATCCACGTCCAAATGCTTTTCCGTGCCGGGGATAAACTGCCATTTGCTGTCCACCTGAGCGATGGTGGCGCCGGTGACATGGCCCCCGCCCTCCGCCTTGACAATGGTGTGGGACATGTAGAAGGGAACGCCGGTACGGGCCACCTTGGCCGCGTGGACGCCGTAGCCGCCCACCCGGGGAGCCGCGTCGATGATGGCAGCCAGCTCACAGCCAGCTTGGAGCAGCTGGAAGCCGACGACCAGACCCACATTGCCGGAGCCTACCATCAAAATTTTTTTACCGGGCATAACGCCATGGAGGTTCATCATGGTCTGCGCCGCGCCGGCGCCGATCACGCCGGGGAGGTCCCATCCCCGGAAAGTCACCATATTTTCAGCGGCGCCAGTGGCAACCACAATGTTGTCGCCTTTATAGTGGGTAACCCGGCCGTTCTGCATCACACAAACTTCTTTTTCTCGAAACAGGCCGATGACGGTGGCGTTCAACTCCACCTGAACCCCCAGTTCCTCCGCGTTCTCCAACAGCTGCCGGCCAATGACATAGCCGCGGATTTTTGCCTTGTGCTCTTTGGAGCCGAAAAATTTGTGGATTTGTTTGAACAGCTGCCCACCCGGCCGGGCGTTCTCATCGAACACAACGACACACATTCCGCGCCGGGCCGCCTCAATGGCGGCGGACAGGCCGGCGGGGCCGGCCCCAATTACAATCAGTTCATATCTCTGCATACAATCACTCCTCCGGCTTCGGGGCAACGCCGTACTGTGTCTGAATCTTCATGCCCGCTTCCAGCGGCGTGATGCAGGTGCGCACGTTGGGCTTTCCGTCTACCATCATCACGCAGTCCGTACACCGGCCGATGGCGCAGAAGATGCCGCGGGGCTTGTGATTTCTGCTGGTATAGCGGTGAATCTGGACGCCGGCCGCCTTCAGCGCCATGGCAATCGGCTCTCCGGCGCGGCCCCGCATGGGCTTCCCGTCCAGCGTAAACTCTACCAGTTCACCCTTTTCATATTCTCCTAAAATAGGATGCTCGGTAATTCTCATGGTAATCTCCTCTTTACTGCCGCTCCCGCTGCGCAGTAAAAAATGCGCAGCAAGAGCTTTGATAGTTGGTAGATCAGTTTTTCAGCTTTTAAGCTCAGTCATCGTAGCTGCGGATTGCCTTGCGTTCAGACAGAGGTATCTTCACATACCACCACTTCAGGGCGATTGCCACAATAATGCAGCCGAAGAACAGAGCCGCAAAAATTCCGATGAAAGTCCAGTGCTGGCCTCCCAGCAGCATAGCGGGGCCGGCCGCCCAGACAAAGGTTTCAAGGGGGGTGAGGAAGGGGGTAGTGACGGCGGTATCATTCAAAGTGCGGGACTCGTTCTCAGGGTCGACAATGCGCAGCAGCACAAAACCGATGGCAAACACGCCGGTGGCATAGCCGTAGACGAAAATGCTGTGCTCAAACCAGCTGTCTTTGTTCATGGCAGGGCCAAGGATACACAGGATGAACCACACGATGACAATGCCAACCGCAATGAAGAACACCAGGGGGGCGGCATACTTTACCACCACGTCCAGACGGATGCTGGCCACGCCGAAGAACACCAGGAAGTCGGTGCAGGTGCCGCTGATGCGGGAATTGATGCGTTTGTTTACATAGCGGTACAAGCCCTTGTCGGAGGGGCCTCCCAAAATCATGAACAGGAACAGGCTGAGCAGGAATGCAATCGCGTAGTTGGGGATGCTTACCCCAGTATTGCTCTTAATCCAGGTGGCGCCCAGATAGCCCACGCCGCAGGGGACCAACATCAGGCACAGGTGGAAGCACAGGGGGTCCAGGGCGATGGAGGAGACGGTCTCGGGGCCCATGGACTCGCAGTTCTCGGGGCGGACCATGCCGGTTTTCAGGTCGCCGGAGAGGTTCTGGAAATCCTTAATGTACATAGTGTGGCCCTTGACCGTGGCCCATTTGATAAATGCCAGGCCTCCGAACACGCCGGTCAGGATGCCAGCGGTGGCAAAGGTCATGGCGATGTCTGTGGCATCAGTGCAGCCCATCTCCGCCAAAGTGGCTCCCACAGCCGCAGCAGTGCCGTGTCCGCCCAGGAAGCCGGCGGCCAGCAGCAGGCCAAAGCTGTTGTCCGTCTGGGGCCAAATCTTGGTGGCCACAAGGACGGCCAGCAGGGCGGGCAGCCACCATTGCAGGGAACACTGGGTCGCCTTATAAAGGCCGTAGCCCAGCACCCGCTGCCCCTCTGTCTTCATGGCGTCTTTGTTCAGCTTGAACCCGTTGATGCCGATGGCCGCGAAGATGGGGATCATCAGTACGCTTGTGTAGGAGCTGAGGGAGTCGGAGAAGGGGATCACGTTCAGTACCTGTTTGCCCAGGATAAATCCCAAAAATCCGGCCAACAGGCTGGAGGGGATGAAAAATCTCTGGACCAAGGGTACCTTCGCCCGCAGGAACTGTCCCACTAAAATTAGCAGCGACGCAAATGCGAAGTCCATGAGCACGGTGTAAACTGTCATAAAATAACCTCCCATTTTCTCTTTTATTTAAACCGAATCCTTCTCGGTTTAAACCATGTTGATTATCTTAGGGGCACGCATTAAGGTAGCACCTTGCTGCTGTTCTTCCAGAGCCCCATCTGCTGGGCCTCTTGGACAAGCTCCTCGCGAAAATCGGGGTGGGCGATGGAGATCAGCAGCTCCGCCCGCTCATAGGTGGACTTTCCTTTCAGGTTGACCGCGCCAAACTCCGTCACCACAAAGTGAGTGGCGCTGCGGGGGACGCTGACAATGGCTCCGGCGTCCAGCCGAGGCCGGATTAGGGACTCCACCGTACCATCCTTGTTTTTGCGGGTGGAGGGTGTGCACAGAAAACTCTGCCCCCCTTTGGAGTGGAACGCGCCCATCACATAGTCCAGCTGCCCTCCGGTTCCGCCGATATGTTGCCAGCCCGCCGATTCGGAGTTGACCTGTCCATACAAATCCACCTGCAGGCAGCTGTTGATGGATACCATCCGGTCGATGCTGCCGATGTTGTGCAGGTCGTTGACATAGTCCACCGGGGCGCACCATGTGATAGGGTTGTCATCAATAAAGTCGTACAGGGCCTTGCTGCCGCTGGCAAAGGTGTAGACCATTTTCCCCTTGTCAAGGTTTTTGTTTCCTGAGATTTTCCCCGCCTCATACAGCTTTAAGTAGGAATCTACAAACATCTCGGTGTGAACGCTCAGGTCATCCACGTCCGACTCGGCCAGCATGGCGCCGATGGTGCTGGGAATCCCCCCAATTCCCAGCTGGAGGGTGCTTCCGCTGTGGATGTAGGGGAAAATATTGCGGGCAATCTGCTTTTCCACCTCCCCAGCGGGCTGGGCGTCAAAGGCGTTCACCGGCTGGCAGCTGCCCTCTACCACATAGTCCACCTGGCTGAGGTTGATCACATTCTGATACCCGTGGTTGATGGGCATCTTTTCATTCACTTCAAGGATAATCTTTTTGCAGTGTTGGAAAATACCCCAGTATTCCGCGATTTGAGGCCCCAGATTGAAATTTCCCCAGCGGTCCATGGGGCCCACCTGAAGCATGGCAACATCAATACCGCCCTCGACATTCTCCGCATACAGCTTTGAGTTCTCCCGGAATTGCACCGGCATAAACCAGCAGCATCCCTGTTTGTTCAACTTCCGCTCCAGGGCGCTGAAATGGGTGCTGATGTAATGGAAGTGTTCCGCTTGGGGGTCCGCCTGGAGGATGGCGGGGACATGGTCATTGTTCCAAATGGTGGCGTACACGGTAACGCCGGTCAGCTCTCCGGTCCGCTTGGCCAGGGCGCAGTCCAGATCGCGGATGATGCCCCCAAACAGACCGTAATGGACCCTGTCTCCCGATTTCACCACAGCCGCCGCCTGCTCCGGCGTTACCAGCTTTTCCCGGTAGCGCTGCTGCAATTCACTCAATACATACAAAACAATTTCCTCCTACTTCTTACGATTCCGTTTTCGCGTCCACCACCAGGGCAACGCCCATGCCGCCCCCGGCACAGATTGCCACCAGGCCGTACCGGCCGCCGGTCCGTTTCAGCTCATAGAGCAGCGTTGTAATCAGCCGGGTTCCGGTGGCGCCTACCGGGTGGCCCAGAGAAATTCCGCTGCCATGTACATTGGTAATGGAGCGGTCCAGGCCCAGTTCCTTTTCACAGGCCAAATACTGCGCGGCAAAAGCCTCGTTCAGCTCAATCCGATCCAGGTCTTTCAGGGCCAGCCCCGCCTTGGCAAGGGCTTTGCGGGTGGCGTCCACCGGGCCGATCCCCATAATATCCGGGTCCACACCCACAGTGGCGGTAGATAATATCCGAGCCAAAATGGGCAGGCCTAGCTCCTTTGCCCGGTCCTCTGCCGCCAGAATCACACCGGAGGCCGCGTCGTTCATGCCGGAGGCGTTTCCCGCCGTGACAGTTCCGCCCTCCAAAAAGCTGACCTTCAGGTTGGACAGCTTTTCCATCGTTACGTCCTGCTTCGGATATTCGTCCGTGTCCACCACCTCGACGCCCTTGCGGGTATGCACCTCGACGGGTACAATCTCTTCCCGAAACACACCGTCTTTCAGAGCTTGGCAGGCCCGCCGCTGGCTGAGCAGGGCCAGTTCGTCCTGCTCCTCCCGGGTAATTCCGTACCGCTGGGCCAAATTCTCCGCCGTAATCCCCATGGCGGGCCCGACGCCTAGGTGGGTCAGGGAATCCCACATGGAATCGCGCAGCTCCATATTGCCGAATTTTTTGCCCCAGCGGGCCCCATCCACGGTATGGGAGGCGTTACTCATCGACTCACTCCCGCCAGCCATGATAAAGTCGGCCTCCCCAGCCATAATCTGATAACAGCCCATTTGAACAGAGGACACCGATGAGGTGCAGTTGCGATGCACCGTAATGCCAGGTACGGTGATGGGCAGTCCGGCCTTGACCGCAGCCACACGGGCCAAGTTGTTTTCCAGATAGGTTTTTTGGTAGTTGCAGCCCCAGATTACATCGTCAATTTCAGCTGGGTCCAGTCCACTGCGCCGCAGCAGCTCCTGCATCACCGGAATGGTCAGTTCCAACGCGCTCTTACTTCGGAGGGCCCCGCCCAGCGCGCCGATGGCAGTGCGGCAGGCGGCCACAATCACCACATTTCTCATATTTAACACCCTTTCTTGTTCAATTCAGCAGTCTAAAAAACTGGGCTTCCTTTTTTCCAGAAAGGCCCTCATCCCCTCCTTCTGGTCGTGTGTGGAGAACAGGCCGCTCCACAGCTCTGTTTCCTGTTTCAGGGCCTGCATCAGTTCCATAGACGCCCCCTGTTCCACCGCAGTCTTCGCTGCGGCCAAAGCCATTTTGGACTGGCGTATCAGCCGTCTTTGCCACTCTTGCACCGCAGCCTCAAAGTCCTCCGCCGGGACCGACTCGTTAACCAGCCCCCAGGTCGAGGCTCGCTCCGCATCTATGGCCCGCCCCATAAAAATCATCTCTTTCGCCCGCGAGGGGCCGATCAGGCGGGCCAGCCGGACGGTGCCTCCCGCGCCTGGCATAATCCCCAGGGTGGTTTCAGGCAGTCCCATTTTCGCGGTGCTGCTGGCAATTCGAAAGTCACATGCCAGCGCCAGCTCCAGCCCCCCGCCCAACGCATAGCCCTCAATGGCGGCAAGGGTGGGGACGGGCAGGGCCGCCAGCTTTTGGAAGGTATCGGTAAAGACAAATGCTTTCGCTTGCTCCGGCGTGCAGTCCACCATCTGCCGAATATCAGCCCCGGCGGCAAAGTCCCCCTGGCTTCTGACCGTCAGCAGCTTGATGCCGGGGTCAGCGGCCGCTTGGTCCAGCAGCACATCTATCCGGTCCACAATCTCCCGGCTCAAGGCGTTTTTGGCTTCTGGCCGGTGGATGGAAAGTGTTGCGATACCGCCTTGGATATTCAGCCGTACCTGCTCCGACTGGCTCATTTCTTTTCCTCCCCATAGTCATAGAACCCTTTGCGGGTCTTTCGGCCATACTCGCCCTTGGCGTAGTGCTCCACCAGAACTGCCGCCGGCCGGTCGGCCGGATCCATTGTTGTACGGAACTTCTCCATCAGCACGTGATACTCCAGGTCGATCCCCGTCATATCCAGCAGTTCAAAGGGCCCCATTGGGTGTCCCAGCCCCTTTTTTACTGCCAGGTCGATATCCTCCAGCCCGGCTACTCCCTGGTCATAGAGGTAACAGGCCTCCTTTGTGATGGCACTGAAAATACGGTTGACTACAAACCCGTAAATCTCCTTTTTTACCAAAATGGGCGTCTTCCGAATGGATCGGGCAAACTCCATCAGTACGTCAACCGTCTCCTGGGAGGTGTGGGGCCCCCGCACCACCTCCACCAGTTCCATGACCAGCGCCGGATTGAAAAAGTGGAGGTTGGCCACCCGCTCCGGATGGCGCACCGCGCCGGCAAAGACTGAGCTGACCAGATAGGAGCTGTTGCTGCTGTAAAAAGCCCGCTCCGGAACATACTGGTCCACATGGGCCAGCACCGCGCGTTTGATCTCTGCCACATCTGGAACTGCTTCCACCACCAGGTCCGCCTCCTCCGCAGCCAGCGGCAGATCGTTGGTGAACACCAGCCGGTCCTGTGCTGCAGCGCTCTCCTCCTGGGTCAGCCTCCCCTTTTTTACCCGGCCCGCAAACCAGCTTTCCGCATAGGAGGCAGCCTTCTGGGTCATCTCCTGCTTGAGGTCATAGGCGTATACCTGATAGCCGCACAGCGCGGTCTGAATGGCAATCTGTCCACCCATCGTTCCGCAGCCCACCACCAGCACTTTGTAGATATTCATTCGTCATGCCTCCTTTCCAGCACCATCTCCCGGAATCCCTCCAGCCGGGTGCGAACCGATTCCATACCGCTGTTGGACAGCTCTGTCTCAAGATAAAGCATGGGAATTTTTGCCCGCTCCAGCTCCTTTTTGAAGATGGGATAGTCAAACTCCTCCGGATCACAAAATTTCATCATTGACACCAGCACACCGTCGGCCTGATGTTGCTGAGCCAGTTCAATCAGGCGGCTCCCCCTCGTCTTCCCGCTGTCATACACCAGAGGATCTCCCTGTCGGCACAGATACCGCCCAGCAATCCGCTTTAGGACGCTTCCTCCCTCCAGGGCTGGGGTGGCAAACTGACGGGACTCCTGCGCCAGATCGTCGGCCGCAACGCTCATGCCGCAGGCATCCAGCGCATCCAGCAGGGACAGCGGCTCCATCATAATGCCCGTCGCCACCAAGCGAATCTTTTCGCCGGAGTCCTCCGGCTGTTCCATCAGGCCCAAATTGACCTGTTCCAGCCGCTGGGCGTAATCCTCTCGGTCCATAAACCAAGCCGCTTTCAGAACCAGATGCCGCTGCCGGGCCGTCACGACCCCGGGGTGCCTGCCCGCCTGTTCACAGAACATGCGCTGGGCCGCCCTTGCCCGCTCAAGCTTTGCCAGGCTGGCCTCCAGCTCCGCTCCTGTGGTCCTATGGCCGCTCAGTTCCTCCAAAGCCCCCTGCACCCGCTTCAGCTCCGCAACCAAATAGTCCTCCGCTCCAGATGCAGCCCGGTTTTGAGGGTACACCAGCGCAATGGCAGGGACGCGTGGGACACCCGCTTTCCAATTCTCACAGATACATTTCAGCGTGTCGCAGAATGTGGGAATCAATACACCTTTCAGAATGTCGTAGGCGCCGCCAAGCCCCAGATCCAGGTTTGCCTTCATAATCGAGCAGCAAAAGCTCTGCACGTACTGCTCGCTGCGCTGGGGAATCTGAGGTCCTCCCCACAGGCCGACGGGCAAAAAACCACAGGCATCCACCACCTCCTCCGGCGTATACAGCGGAAAACAACCCACCGCATCCCGTCCGGTACGGCGCATCGCCTCCCGCACTGTGCGGGCCGGATGCTCCGCGGCCTGGCACAGGGCGGCCAATTCCTTATTCCAAACCGGCATGTCCGTTTTCCTCCCTTCTCTTCTGCTGGACCATCTCAACCAGGGATTGGATCCTCGTCTCAAACTGCGCCATAGAGAAGGCGCTGGGGTCGGTCTGATCCCCGTCAAAAATTACGCTGGCCACGCCGGTACGCCGCTCCACCTGGCGCTGTACCTCATACTGCCGGAAGTCCATCAGCTTACAGCTGCGGTTCGAGTGGTAGATGATCCCATCCAGCTGAAACTCCTCTACCAGCTGGCACAGGTTGTCCACTCCATACTCCAGATTCCGGTTGACATAGTTGGAGCTGTAAGCCCGGGCCATCCCGTCCAAATCGCCCTTCTCATAGAGAATGGTCCAGGAGTCTGGATAGGTGGAGGTTACCATGTTAATACCATACTTTTTCAGCGCCTTATATGTACCGGAGAGGTAGGGCCAGCAGGCAATGCCGTCCCAAAGGATTCTGATTTCCTCCTCCCGGTCCTTCCAGGGGCCGAGGCCCCGCCGCCGCTTTTCCTCCAGCTCCCCGCACCACAGCCGGAACAGCTCCAGCCCCTCCTGCCGGCCCCGCATACATACGATGACCGCCATGTAGTTGAACAAATCGAAGCCGTTGAGGGGGCTGGGCTTGCTCCTGGCCATCAGAGAGGCCTTTTTCCACAGTTTCGCCGTCTGGGAGGAAACCTCCATCACCCGCTCCAGTTTTTGATAGTCGAAGGGCTGCCCAGTCAGGTTTTCCAGAACATGGATGGCATCCTCAAACTGGGACCGGATATATCGGACATTCTGTTCTGTGACCTCATAGCGGTGGTTAAAGGGGAGGTCGAACAGGATCATAGGGATGTTCAATTCCTTCGCAATATTCTCATACCACTTGATTACTGTATTGCAGATATTGTTGCAGCAAAAAATTATGTCAGGGAGCGGGATATTGCCCGCCAAAGATTCCTGTACATCCATATATCCCAGGTTAACCCGCGCATAGGAACACAGATCGGAGGAATATCCCTGCCCCTCTGAGTGGGCAATCAGCTCAGGGGCGCATTTCCTGGCCCCAATTGCCGCCGCATGGTTCTCTGGATAGACCACTGTGATATCCATTGTCTCCAGCAGCTCCTGGGGCGAGATTGACGTGGCCCAGGCTACCAACCTTCCTTCCACCTTTGCCCGCAGCGCATCTGCGTAATGGCGGTCCATCAGCTGTCCTAACATTTCTTTCGAGGTCATAACAACCACCTTTCCTGAATTTCTTATTTATCACATCGAGCAATCTCCGTGCCAATTTCAAGAGATTTTTCGAAGAAAATTGTTTTTCAATTTATTTCGCTAAATTTCGCTTCTTTTCTCTTATATTTGCTTCTTTCCCACAAAATTAGTCTTTTTCCCTCAACCGGACCAATCATGAAATCTGGAAATAAAAAGAAAAAGGCGATGCATTTCCGCATC
>OFGB01000565.1_pt1 | contig 26627 bp, 30 predicted proteins | sample 1521491 | NCBI WGS metagenome assembly OFGB01 (sample SAMEA3504095, study PRJEB24116) | mouse gut metagenome | biome: mouse gut; feature: mouse-associated habitat; material: faeces | place: Denmark | collected 2011
CCCTACCCGCCCGGCGGGGCTTGGTTGGAAAAGAAAACGGAGAGGAAAGTTTGTATGAAACGGAAAATCAAATCTTTAATTTTGGGGCTGTCAATATGCCTGAGTTTATGCCTTATGGTACCGGCTATGGTGTCCAGCGCGGCGGCAATTGGGTATCCCTATAGTATTGCATTGTCTCCTTGGCATAACAGCAATAGTAACGCTACGCATGACCCAGTTGAGGTTAAGGAAATCACCGGATTAAATATTTTTTCAGATGGAGGTTCAGACAGTCCATATAGCCTGAATCCTGCCCGTTATGGGCTGAAAGATGATGCTGGGAACATCGTGATTCCCACGGAATATGCTGGTTTTTCGGCCGGTGGTGAAGGAAAATTTATTGGTGCACGGCAACGTTCACTTGGTGATGAGCAGTATTTTGTTCACGTTTTTGCTGTCGGCAGTGGGGCGCGCCTTTACAACGGAGAAGGCCTACGTAGTATTTATTACTTTGAAGAGCAGCAGGTTTATATTCTATATAAGCAAAACCAGTTCGATGAAATAAGCCATACGGGTGAAGAGCCTAGGTGGTCATATGGGATACTGGACGAAAATTTGAATGAACTGCTGCCCCTCCAGTATAATGGCCTTGATTATATTGATGATGGATATTTCTATCTGCGAAAAAGTGTCAGGGGTGATGATGGATACTATCACTATCAATACGGTGTTTACAAGAACGGCGGAACTGTTAACATCCCTTGTGGCGATTTTGATATAAGATATATTGGAAATGATATGTTCCGTGTGCGGCGGTCCGATTTTTACAGCTGCGCGATTGATGGGGCGGGTAAACAGGTACTCCCTTATTTATATGCTGATGTGATGGCATATAAGGAACACCGTTTTACAGTCGCCCTGTTTAGAAGTGAAGCAGATTATTTGAAAGCAAAAAGCTGTAATCTGTTGTGGGAACCTCAAGGGGATCCTACCGCTTATGGTGAGAATCTAAATGGAAGTGCCAGCCTTTTTGAGGGGTACGGTTATGATTTATCTAAAACGCCTTCCTATGCTGTTCGGGGCGTTATTGATGAAAACCAGAATATTCTAACGTCATTTATCCATGAGAGAGTCGGATTTGACGAAAAAGACAACGTCCGCCTTGGCTCATGGAACGGAAAATCCGGCATACAGCGTCCCTTTGCAGGCTACCCCGGTTTTGAGAATATTGCATGTACCGCGAAAGAGTATGACTGGGAGGTAGTGCCGCTATCTTCTTTGACGCCTACAGGGCAGACAGTCACTGATTTTTTGATGGAAAGGTCGGTTCATTTTCCGGGATACCTTGAGGTGGGAAACACCCCTGCGCCTCCCGTCCCCACCGTGGGCGGTTTTACCGATGTAAAAGAAACGGATTACTTCGCGGACGCGGTTTTGTGGGCCATGAAGCGGCTGGCGGGAGAGGAGGCGCAGGAGCCTTGACGAGCTACGTCTTCCTTTGGGAGGGGCCGGACGGGGAGCGGCGCTGGGAGGCTGTCAGGAAAGAGCAAATCAACGGATTCTTGGAAAAGCTCATAACCGACGGCGTACACCCGGCAACAATCATTGTGGGCTATGCCCCTATGCTCTTTCACTGGGTATGGAAAGAGTACCACAAAGGCCGCTCTGATGTTAATTTTCACAGAATCAACGAAGAAATTTACGGCACAGAGCCGCCCGCAGAGAGCAAGCATCAGCCCGTCAATGTCCCCATCAAAGAGCGCCCGGCAGCCAAGTTCGGCTGGGTTGCACCTGACGGGAGATTCTTCAACTGCGACTACGGCGGGCACACCAACCTCGCCAGCAGGATCGTCGGAGAAATCAGCTACATATCAGACCCGGAGCGGTACCTTGAGGAGCTGGGTTGGGCGAAAATCTACAGCGGGACAGGGACGGGGAAACGATACTCCGTTGGCATGGGCCGCGGAAAAAAGCTGACCGACAGCCAACTCAAAACGATGCAGGGCATGGGCCTCGACAGAGCCTATGGAATCTCTCTGCTATTATAAGGAGGTACATTATGATTTTCAAGGACAACAAACACGCGCAGCAGTGGGAGGAAGCTTTCCACGCAGCCGGGGCGATCAGAGACAACGGCACGGTCAACGTGGACTTTGGGGCCAGCCTCTACATACTCACGGGCCTCCCCGGCGTCTACAGCAGGGCGCAGCAGCATATCCACCCCGGCTACATCGACTTCGAGCCGATGTTCCACATGGGCCTTTCCGCTGGCGAGACCGTCCTTGTGGCACTGGCCGGGAACCTTTACAACGGTGGATTCTTCGGCGGCTACACGCCGCAGGACATCGTGAGCTATTGCGACACGGATGGCGTGGAGCTTGCGGCGCGGGCCTTGGCCCTCCGCAAGCAGAGGCTTGACATCAACACCATTTACGACTGACTTTTAAGCAACGCGAAAGCAAAACGGAAGCAAACAAGAAGCAAACTAAAATCAACCTCGAAGCATCAAACGCTTATAGAAGTCGAAAGTGCAAGCAACACGCAAGCTATAAAGGATTAAGGATAAAGGATAAAAGATGAAGGATTAAGGACTTGAGATATAACGGGAGGTGGGTTGCGGCTCACCGCACCACCTCCCGCCAGCACAGGAGGTTATCATGGATTCACGCGATTTTCACGCGAAATGGTTTGGCAGGAGCGCCACGATCACCCCGCCCACACGGGAGGAACGGCGGCAACGCAAGATGGACTACCTGCGAAACCTCGCCTCCTCGCCGCTCGCAGAGGAGCTTGTGGAGCGTTTCGAGCTGCCGGAGATTCGTGAGGCGGAGGACGCTTTCAAGCAGGCCCTCGCGGGGATTTCTGACCCGGAGGCGCGGGACAGGCTGGACACGGCGGCAGGCAGGATTTCAGCCGCCTACCAGCTTCTCGGCTTCTGCGTCGGGCACACCTCACAGAGCAGCGAGGCATTTTTTTAGGCCCAGTCATTGATAACCTGATTGGTTGGATTCCTCGGTTCCAATATCGGTGAGCAGCCCTTTCAATTCAGAATATGGCATCGCATAGCGCTGGGACAGGTAGCGCAGGGAAGCGCCAAGCTCGCCGTCTGGTCCTCCATATTGAGAAATGATTACAGATGCCAGTTTGGGATTGCAGTTCTTAATGCGTACAGGATATTGCAGCTTTTTCTCATAAACAAACATGTCTCAAGCCCCCTCGTTCTTTTTGAATTCCCAGGGCCAAGGATCATCCAGCCAACGATAAGCGGCATCCTGCCCGGTGGACATCTGTGTCAAAGGGCCATGCATTTCCTCGTAGCGCTGCTTTGCCTCCCGGGCCATGGTGGTATACTGCTTGAAGAGCTGAAATGCCTCTGCATCGTCCCGGTGTGTGTCCAGATACAGCCCCAACTCGGTGACCACAAAGAGCAGCGCTTGAAGCTGGGTAGAATGGTTATCCGGCAGGCCGGCGGCTTCTGCCTTCATATGGAAGGGCAGGTTCAGGCCGGGGAAAACAGTTCCGTTGGCCAGGGCATCGGCTTGGTTGTACTTCTGGCTGCCCCTCTGCTGGAAGGGTACATATGGTACCGCCAGAGGCGCGCAGGCGGGCATGGTGCCGCAGCTATCCGCGCAGGGGCGGGGATTAGTTTCGGTATCAGGATTCAAGAGAATCTCTCCTTTGCTCAAAGTCTGGCAGCAAGGCTGCTAATTCAGCTTATGCTTCTGTACCTTTCAGTGTCACGGGAAATGTCGAAAAGATAAATTTGTGTTGAAATCTATAAATAGGCGTGGTATAATAAATCAATCTTTTGAATTGGAGGAAAGATACCCATGACTCATGTCCAGACTCTGAACGGCGCAACCTTGAAGCAGAGCGCTGCCCATGGCGGTTGCGGCGAGTGCCAGACCTCTTGCCAGTCCGCCTGCAAGACCTCCTGTACTGTGGCCAACCAGAAGTGCGAGAATAACAAGTAATTTATCAAAGCGCTGGAAAGGGTGGGCTTGTCCCACCCTTTTTCTGCGCGTCAAAGGAGGATAAACCCAATGGTCCATACATTTATCTGCTTAGGTGTGCCCATGGCAGTGGACGTGAACAGCGGTGCCGTTCATGTGTTGGATAACGCTGCCTACGATGTGCTGTCTCTCTTGGATGCTCCCATGGCGGACATCTGCCCAAAGGAATTCTACCAAAAACTGCCACAGTATGACCCGGCCATGTTAGATGAGGCTTGGGGGGAGCTGTTGGAACTCCAAAAAAATGGGCTGCTGTTTACCAACGACAGCTATATCGACCCTGCCGCCGCTACCCTAATGCAGCAGGATGCGCCCATTAAGGCGCTATGCCTTCACGTGTCTCACGACTGCAATCTGCGCTGCCAATACTGCTTCGCTTCCACTGGTGACTTTGGCACCGGCCGGCGGATGACCATGGATGTGGAGACAGCAAAAAAGGCCATCGACTTCGTGATTGAACGATCCGGCAGCCGACGTAACATTGAGGTAGACTTCTTTGGTGGCGAACCGCTGATGGCTATGGATACGGTGAAGGCTACAGTGGAATATGCCCGGTCTCTGGAGCAAAAACACAATAAAAATTTCCGCTTCACCATCACAACCAACGGCGTACTGCTCGATGACGAAAATATTGAGTACATCAACCGGGAGATGTCCAACGCAGTGCTGTCTCTGGATGGCCGCTCTGAGGTCAATGACCGAATGCGCAAGACAGTGAGCGGAGGAGGAAGCTATGATGTAATTCTGCCCAAGTTCCAGAAGCTGGTGCAGGGTAGGGGAGAGGAGGACTATTATCTTCGGGGAACCTTCACCCGGTACAACCCGGATTTTGCCGCCGATGTGCTCCATATCGCCGACCAGGGGTTCCGCCACGTGTCAGTGGAGCCTGTGGTGGGCAGCCTTGACTGCAATTATTCCTTCCGAGAGGAGGATCTGCCTGGCATTCTGGAGGAGTATGAACGGTTGGCTTTAGAGCTTTTGAAGCGAGAGGATGTTAATTTCTTTCATTTTAATGTGGACTTGTCTCAGGGGCCGTGTGTCATTAAGCGGATGCGGGGATGTGGAGCCGGGTGCGAATATGTGGCCGTTACCCCGGACGGTGATATCTATCCCTGCCATCAGTTTGTGGGAAATGAGGAGTACAGGCTTGGCAATGTTTACGACGATGCCTTTAATATGGAGTTGTCCAGAAAATTTGCCGGACTGAACATCTACACAAGGCCAGACTGTAAAGATTGCTGGGCCCGATTCTACTGCAGCGGGGGATGCTCTGCATCCAATCTGCTTGTCAATGGCGACATAAAAAAGCCCAATCGCTTTGGCTGCGACATGCAGCGCAAACGCCTGGAATGTGCCATCGCTATAAAGGCAATTCGGGCTGGAATGGCAAAGAGTGAGCCCTAGCTCCAAAAATTTGAAAACATTAGCAAAACGGTTTGGGATCTCAACATTTTGAGGCTCCAAACCGTTTTGCTACAATATCCTGTGCCCTCCGCTACCCCAAATACGCAGTTTACATAATTTTGTTTACATAAAACAGACGCATAAAAAATTTTATAAGAAATCTGGACGATTTCTCTTGCCTTTCCAGGAAAAGAGGTCTATATTAAATAAAGACACTGCTTTGTTGCCATTGGAATAAAGTCTATTTCTATCCCAGCATATAGGATGCGTATGCTTACGGCGATTACATGCTGTATACGCGCGGGCGGCGGTTGACAAAGTGTTGCTGCGTTTTTGTCTGGCATACGCTTCGGTTTTCAAACATAATATAGTTTCAGCGCAATGGCTATATTTGGGAAATCCGGGGTGATGAACGGTGACAGTCCGCAGAATGGGGAGCCGGATTAAATCCGCTCCGGCCTGGGACAGGCTGACCCAATTAGTGGTTCTGGGCATTTGTTTTGCGGCAGGCACATTGGGCGGGTTCCTGTTTTCGGGCTGGGGTGAACAGAGCCCTGAATTGTTAGACTACCTGAACCGCTACTTTGAGATAGCGGCTCAGGGAAGTGGAGTAGAGCCTGGCTTGTTGTCTTCTGCCTGGGATTTGATCCGTTGGCCGCTTGCATCATTTCTGTTGGGAGTTTCTACGTTCGGGGTGGTGGGGATTCCTGCCTTATTGGCGCTCCGTGGTTTTTTGCTGGCATATTCCGCTGCTATTTTTGCCCGGCTGTTCGGCCTGCCCGGCGTGGCGGCTTCATTTGCGGCTTTTGGGGTAACGGCTCTTGTAGCGGTACCAGTGCTGTTCGTGGTGTCGGCAGATGCGTTCCGGCAGTCGCTGGGCCGCCTGTCAGGGGAGCGTCCCACATCTTGGGCTCAGAGAGCTCAAGCATTGTCCCCCTGCGCTGGGGTGCTGGTATTAGCTGTGGCCTTACAGCAGACGCTGATGCCCGCGCTGCTCGCTGCGGTGTGTACCCGGCTGTTTATTTCGTGAGAAGAGGAGTTGAGCGGCTTTGGATCATCTCACTGGTTATGAGGCGTGGCTGGCCCAGGAAAAACGGGTTGCCGTCAATACACTCAGCTCCTACCTTAGAGATGTGCGCCAGTTTGCCGACTGGGCCGGTCAGGAACATCTGGATATCACTCAGATGAGCCAGGATGATATACGGTTTTATGCCCAGCACTTGGAGAGGAAGGGAAAATCCAACGCCACAATTGTTCGATCTGTTGCGGCATTAAAATCTTTTTACACCTACCTTATTTCTATCCGGGCGGTGCAGATAAATCCTGCCAAGGGCTTCAGTCCCAGCCGGGCAGAGCGTAAGCTGCCCGCTATCCTCTCAAACCATGAGGTGGATCTGTTTTTGGAGCAGCCCGATCCCTCCGACTCCAAGGGCTGCCGGGACAAGGCCATGCTTGAGCTACTGTACGCCACAGGTATTCGGGTGTCCGAGCTCATTTCGCTGGATGTACAGGATCTGAATCTGTCTGCCAGCTTTTTGCGCTGCCGGGGGCGGAGCAAAGAGCGGGTGGTGCCGCTCTACAAAGGGGCAGTGCGGGCAATGGCTGCATATATCAACGATGTGCGGCCTCAACTTTTGGAAAACCCTGGGGAAACTGCTCTCTTCGTTAACATGAACGGGGAACGAATGAGCCGGCAGGGTTTTTGGAAGATTGTCAAATGCTATCAGGATAAGGCGGGCATCCATAAAGATATCACCCCGCATACGCTGAGGCATTCTTTTGCCGCCCATTTGCTGGAAAACGGAGCGGATCTCAAGTCTATTCAGGAAATGCTGGGCCATGCAGATATCTCTGCCACTCAAATCTATGCCCAGGTGATCAACCAAAAACTCCGGGATGTCTATGTTATGGCCCACCCCCGTGCCTGACCAGCAAACCTCTGCGGCGGATGATAGCGTCATCCGCCGTTTTTGCTTGTCTTTGCTGGCGAATTGTGGTATCATATATGAAGACATTATGGAAGCGGGAGGGCGTGCCGTTGCTGATTCTTGGAATAGACCCCGGGTACGCCATTGTGGGCTTTGGCCTGGTGGAGTCCATTCAGGGAAAATACCGTCTGGCCGCCTGCGGAGCTATCAACACGCCTGCGGGAGTGCGCCTGCCTGCAAGGTTGTGGCGGATTTCCACTGACTTGGAACATCTTATTGGCCAATTTCACCCGGACGTGATGGCAATTGAGGAGTTATTCTTCAACCACAACGTCACCACCGGCATTGGAGTGGCTCAAGCTCGAGGCGTTATCCTTATGACTGCGGAAAAACTGGGCTTGCCAATCTGCGAATACAATCCTTCCCAAGTGAAGCAGGCGGTGGTGGGGTACGGAAAGGCGGAGAAGCGGCAGGTAATGGATATGACCAAGCGGCTGCTGAACCTGAATGCTGTCCCCAAGCCGGACGATGCCGCCGATGCAGTGGCGATTGCCTTGTGTCACGCCCGGTCGGCCACATCTCTGTTGAAAACCATACACTGAATTTGGAGAGATCATTGTGTTTTATTATTTGAATGGAACTGTGACCCGGGTGGAGCCCTATCTGGCTGTCATCGACTGCGGCGGGGTCGGCTATGCCTGCCGCACCACCAATTACACTGTCAGTAAACTCAGTGTGGGGAAAGCAGCAAAGCTTTACACCCATCTCTATGTCCGGGAGGAGATTTTTGAACTGTATGGTTTTTCCAGCGAGAGTGAATTAGGCTGTTTTCGGATGCTGATTGGAGTGTCTGGGGTGGGCCCCAAAGCGGCGTTGGCTATTTTGTCTTCCAATAGTCCAGCGGGACTGGCTATGGCTATTGTATCCGATAATGAAAAGGCGCTGACCTCCGCACCGGGCATTGGCAAAAAGATTGCCCAGCGCATTATTTTGGAACTGAAGGATAAACTGGCCAAGGGGCAGCTCACTATGGGCGGGGGAGAAACCTTCGCCGGAGGCGTTACCATTATCCCGGAGAACAAGGCGAGCGAGGCTTCTGCCGCCTTGGCGGTACTGGGCTACAGCCAGAGTGAGATCGCCGTGGCGCTCAAGGGGATTGACTTGGACGGGATGTCCTTGGAGTCTGTGATTAAGCAAGCTCTGAAAAAAATGGTAAAGGCATGAAAACACTCATATTTATTAACGGCCCAATGGGTGTAGGCAAGTCCGTTGTATGTAAGGCTCTCTTGGAACGGTTGACGCCTGGCGTTTACTTGGATGGAGACTGGTGTTGGAACATGAACCCATTCCAGGTGACGGACGAGACTAGGGCTATGGTGTTGGATAACATCACCGCCATGCTCTCCCGCTTTTTAGCCTGCGCGGAACTGGACTACGTGATCTTCGGCTGGGTTATGCACCAACCTGAGATTGCTGAGAGCATTTTAAACCGACTGGAACTGCATGGTGTAAAGAAGATGCACTACACACTTTTGTGTTCGGAGCAAACCCTTTCCCAACGTATAGAAAGAGATGTTCAGGCTGATGTGCGCTATGCAGACGCGCTGGAACGCAGTATGACCTATCTACCGCTTTATGCCAGTCAAAATACAGTTAAGCTGATGACGGATGGACTTTCTCCTCAAGAAATCGCAGAATTGATTATAGAACATGGATTAAAGAAATGCTGATCTTTGATCATGCTGTCATTCTTAGTGCTAGTAGGTATTGGCGCTGCAGTTATTTGTGGGAAGGGTCGCGTGCGGGGTGTTATTGCGCTAAGCCATGTGCTTAACAACAGGCCATTTATGCATACGTTCTTATCTTGCTGGTAATTTTGACGTTATTTACATGACACCATCAAAAAAGTCAAGAGGAAGTGAACCTTTGAGCATCGACTTTTCTGACAGCGGAGGCTTTGAGACGGAATCGCCCCTTGTGACTACCTCGCTAACCCAGGCCGATGAAGGAGAGGGATCTCTGCGCCCAAAAACCTTGACCGAGTACATTGGTCAGGAGAAGGCAAAGGGGAATCTGTCCATTTTTATCCAGGCTGCCAAAATGCGTGGGGAGCCCCTGGACCATGTGTTGCTTCATGGTCCTCCGGGGCTGGGTAAAACCACCCTGTCTGGCATTATTGCTAACGAGATGGGGGTAAATATTCGCATTACTTCTGGTCCGGCTATTGAGAAACCAGGCGACTTGGCAGCGCTTCTCACCAATCTTCAGGAAAATGATATCCTGTTTGTGGACGAGATTCACCGGCTTAACCGCGCTGTGGAGGAGATTTTATATCCAGCCATGGAGGACTATGCCATTGATATTATTATTGGCAAAGGCCCTTCCGCTAACTCTATCCGATTGGATCTTCCCAAGTTTACACTCATTGGAGCCACAACACGGGCGGGGCAATTGTCTGCGCCCCTACGAGACCGCTTCGGCGTCACCTTGCGGCTGGAGCTGTATACCCCAGAGGAGTTGGCCCTGATTGTCACCCGTTCATCAGGAATCTTGGATGTGCCAATCGAAAGGGAAGGGGCGCTGGAAATTGCCCGGCGTAGCCGGGGTACTCCCCGGATCGCCAATCGAATGCTCCGCCGGGTGCGGGACTTTGCCCAGGTCACTGCAGGGGGCGTGATTACTCGCTCTGTAGCAGACCGTGCCCTACAGGCACTAGAGATTGATGAGTTAGGTCTGGATAATGTGGACCGGCGAATGATGGAGAGCATTATTGTCAACTATGGCGGAGGACCAGTGGGGCTGGACACCCTAGCCGCCACCATCAATGAGGAGTCGGTCACCCTGGAGGACGTATATGAACCCTATCTCATGCAGTTGGGTTTTCTCACCCGCACACCAAGAGGGCGGTGTGTTACGCCAAAGGCTTACCAGCACCTGGGTTTGACTGTGCCAGGCGGGGCCGAACCTCCAGAGCAGTTGTCTTTTTAACCCATTTTGCAAGAATAAATTTCCATCTTCATCCAAAATTGTAAATTACTATGGACTGGCGGACGATTTTAGAAGATTTTCTAAAATTATCAGTGAAACCAATTGACATTTCAGCAGTTATGTGATTAAATATACAGGGTCGAGTTATGAGTGAGATCACTTCCAAGATAAGTGAATACAGCGATGAAGCGTTATGCGCATTAGTGGCAAACGGTTGCCGGGATGCAGAAGAAGAATTGGTCAAGCGTTATTTCCGTCCTGTGCGCATGTATGCCCGCCCCTATTTTTTGGCGGGAGGAGACAGTGAAGACCTGATTCAAGAGGCTATGTTTGGCCTGTTGAAGGCAATTCGGGAGTTTGATCCCCGTTGCGATGCACGGTTCAGAACCTTTGCCGAGGTGTGCATCCGTAACCGTATTCGCTCCGCTGTCACCAATGCTACTCGGAGCAAGCATGCTCCCCTGAATGACAGCATTCCCTTTGAGTCCCCCATGCTGGGTATTGGCGCTAGTCCAGAGGAGTTGTATATCAGCAGGGAAGAGGAAACAGAACGGCTGGCCCGTCTGGGAAAACAGTTGTCTCCCTTAGAGCATAAAGTGTTACAGCTCTTTTTGCTCGGTTTGTCCTATCAGGAAATCAGTAAGCAGGTGGGACGCTCCATGAAATCCGTGGACAATGCGGTTCAGCGGATTCGGCGTAAGGTTGCCGTTAATTTTGGCGTTTTCAGCGAAAGCTGACGCAAATATTACAGTCCCAGCAGGTTGTATTTCCGATTCTGGGCATCAAAAGAGAGGGTATTTCCATGTACGAAGACAAGACCTTAGTTTGCAAAGAGTGTGGCCAGGAGTTCGTGTTCACTGCCGGTGAGCAGGAGTTCTATGCTGAGCGCGGTTTCCAGAATGAGCCTCAGCGCTGCAAGGCCTGCCGCGATGCCCGCAAGGCCGCTGCCCGCGGTCCCCGCGAGTACTTCACCGCTGTCTGCGCCTCCTGTGGCGGCGAGGCCAAGGTTCCTTTTGAGCCGAAGTCTGACCGCCCGGTCTACTGCAGCGAGTGCTTTGCCAAGATGCGCGGCGAGGGCTAAGTAGATAATCCAATGAAAAGGACCGCGCCTAGGCGCGGCCCTTTTTTGTCAATGGCTACAAATTTGATGTTGCAACTTGTCCCAGAACTACTGGTGTGATATAATGACCCAAGTTCCAAAATCGTTAATTTGAGGTGACGCATGGATATGAGCAAAACTATTTATGAGAGCCCACTGTCTTCTAGGTATGCCAGCGACAAAATGCAATACATTTTTTCCCCTGACAAAAAATTTTCTACATGGCGTCGGCTGTGGGTTGCGCTGGCCCGGGCAGAGATGGAGCTAGGCCTACCTATTACCCAGGAACAAGTGGATGAGCTAGAAGCGCACCTCACCGACATTGACTATGAGCTGGCTGCAAAAAAAGAGCTGGAGCTGCGCCATGATGTGATGGCCCATATTCATACCTATGGCGCTGTGTGTCCTAAGGCTATGCCTATAATTCACCTTGGTGCCACCAGTTGCTACGTGGGAGATAACACTGATATTATCATCATGCGGGAGGGATTGCTCCTTATCAGGGATAAGCTTGTATGGGTAATTAATGCGTTGGCTCAATTTTCTGACAAGTATAAATCCTTACCAACACTTGGATTTACTCATTTTCAGGCGGCCCAGTTAGTAACTGTTGGAAAACGAGCTACCTTGTGGATAAACGAATTGCTTCAGGATCTGGAGGAAGTGGAGTACCGCATTTCCACCCTAAAGCTGTTGGGGTGCAAGGGCACCACCGGCACCCAAGCATCCTTCTTAGAACTATTTAAGGGAGATCACAATAAGTGCAAAGAACTGGATCGCCGTATTGCTCAAGACCTGGGCTTTGAAGGAACAGTCCCTGTGTCCGGCCAGACCTATTCTCGAAAGGTAGATGCTGCCATACTTGCCTCTCTGTCTGGCATTGCCCAGTCAGCCTGTAAATTTGCTACCGATGTGCGTCTTTTATGCCACCTAAAGGAGGTAGAGGAACCTTTTGAGGCCCACCAAATCGGCTCCTCTGCCATGCCTTATAAGCGTAACCCAATGCGGTGTGAGCGCATATGCTCTTTAGCTCGGTATGTCATTGCAGATGCCGCCAACCCTGCTTATACTGCTGCTACCCAGTGGTTTGAACGCACCTTGGATGACTCTGCTAACAAGCGTGTTTCAATCCCTGAGGCTTTCCTTGCGATAGATGCTATTCTCAATATCTATGAAAATGTGGCATCTGGGCTAGTGGTTCATGAGAAGGTTATTGAGAAACATATCATGGAAGAGCTTCCTTTCATGGCCAGTGAAAATATTATGATGGACATGGTACAGCGGGGAGGCGACCGCCAGCAAATCCACGAGCGTATTCGGATCCATTCCCAGGAAGCTGGGCAAAATGTAAAGGATTTTGGCCTGACAAATAATCTCATTGACTTGTTGGCTGCCGACCCTATGTTTAACGTCAGCCGCGAGGAACTGTCCGCCCATTTGGAGCCCTCCCGCTATATTGGACGTTGTCCAGAACAGGTAACTGATTTTCTAAACGACTGCGTCCGTCCTGTGCTGGAGACCCACCGCTCTGCTTTAGAGGAACAGGCTGTTGAACTGAAAGTTTAAGAAGCCAGTACCATAAAACTGATGTGGAGAAAGGATTTGATTACTATGAAATCTGCGGTTCATCGTATCGGCGTATTTACCAGCGGTGGAGATGCGCCGGGCATGAATGCGGCAATCCGTGCCGTGGTTCGGGCCTCCCTACACTATGGAATCGACTGTATCGGCATCCGCCGAGGCTATCATGGTTTGCTCAATGGCGATTTTGCCCGACTGAATTTTGAGAGCGTCAGCGATATTTCCCGCCGGGGCGGCACTATGCTCTACTCTGCCCGTAGTCTGGAGTTTATTGAGGAGGCAGGCCGGAAGCGGGCCCTTTCAACCTGTAAACTACTAGGCCTTGACGCCCTGGTTGGCATCGGCGGCGATGGCACTTTTAAAGGTTTGCTCAGCCTAGCCAACAGTGGTATCTCTGTCATCGGCATTCCCGGCACCATTGACAATGACATCGCCTGTTCTACTTATACCATTGGATATGATACCGCCTGTAACACCGCGTTGGAGAGCATCGACCGCCTGCGCGACACCATGAAATCTCATGAGCGCTGTTCAGTAGTGGAGGTTATGGGTCACCGGGCTGGGCATCTGGCGGTCTCTGTAGCCATTGCCTGTGGGGCCACCGTTGTGCTGGTGCCGGAGAAGGAAGTGGACTTTGATAAGGATGTTATTGAGCCCATCCGTCAAGCCCGTTTGGGGGGACGTACCCATTTCATGGTCATTGTGGCTGAGGGAGTTCCTGGCGGGGCCTATCGTGTGGCAGAGCAGATCAAAAACGCCACTGCACTGGACACCCGGGTTACTGTACTGGGCCATGTACAGCGCGGCGGCTCCCCCAGTGCTCGTGATCGCATGGTGGCCACCTATATGGGCTATGAGGCTGTGAAGCTGCTGTCGGAAGGGAAGACCTGCCGGGTAGTGGCCATGCAGGGAGAGGACATTGTGGATTACGACATCACCGAGGCGCTGGCCATGACCAAGGGGCTGGACGCCCGGGGTCAGGCCGTTACCCGGGCTATGACGGGAGTAGCGGGCGTCGAGGACTGAATCATGCACATGATCGTGGAGCAAATGCCCCAGTATCCTAAAAGAATGATTTACAACTCAGAAAATCACAGTTTTGTGGAATCTGATAGAGATTCTCTGCTATTTGTCAGGGAGATTCCATATCCCTATGGCTGGATCAAGGAGTCGGGAACGCCTCCTGGGCCCCACTGTGATTGTATTCTGGTGTCACAGGCAAGATATACATTAGGCGATGAGATTGCCATAAAAATAATCGGCGTATTCCAACGGGCGGATGGAGACCATAAATATGTGGTTGTAAAATCAGACTGCGCGGCAGAGGATCTGGCAGAGCTTACAGAAAAAGAGCTTCTTGCTTTGAAGCAGTTGTATCCTCGGATTGGCGAGGGAGAGGGCTGGTTTGGCAGGGAGACCGCGCTGGACTGTTATGAGCACTGTAAAAAGGCGCTGTAATGAATGGATAAAAAAGTACCGGGTCCTTTTGGCCCCGGTACTTTTTTCATTTCTGGTTACTTTGCCAGTACTTTCTTCAGCCGCGCGAAGCGGGGCAGGCCGCTCTCGGTGGCCCGGTGATTTTCGCCCTGGATCAGGGGCAGGGCATAGTCGATAAAGGCCTGGGTTACACCGTTGTGCTCGGCATTGATCCACTCCAGCGGAACCTTTTTCTCAAAGTTTGCAACCTCAGAGAGGTTAAACAGCTTTGTTTTGCAGGTGTACGCACCGTCTACACGGGTGCACTCGAAACCCACCATTTTGTCGGTCTCACCGGCTACGGCAGCCTCTACAGCGGTCTTTCCCGCAAGGAAGGACTCGTCGATGTCGGTCTGAGAGGCCAGATGCGCGCCACAGCGCTGGAGTAGGGACAACTCAATGCCCCGGACCTTAGCGCCTGTCTTTTCCTTCACCACGTTGGCCAGCAGAGCAGCCAGACCGCCCAGTTGGGCATGACCAAAGCCGTCAGTGGCGGATGTTTTAGCCTCGGACACGAAAGAGCCATCAGCATAATGGATTCCCTCGGAGACAGCTACTATGCAGTTGCCGTTCTTCTTGTAGATGGTATCCACATCGGCCAAGAATTTGTCCATGTCGAAATCCACCTCAGGAAGGTACACCAAGTCGGGGGCGCAACCCACCACACCGGCCAGGGCGGCTGCACCGGCAAGCCAGCCCGCGTGACGGCCCATGATCTCAATCACAGTGACCATGCCAGTATCATATACCCGGCCATCCTTGTACACCTCAGCGCAAGAGGTGGCAATATACTTGGCGGCGGAGGCAAAGCCAGGGCAGTGGTCGGTGCCGAACAAGTCATTGTCAATGGTCTTGGGGACGCCCATAACCCGGCACTCATAGCCAGACTTGGCCATGAAGCGGCTGACCTTGGCACAGGTATCCATAGAGTCGTTGCCGCCATTATAGAAGAAATAGCGAATATTATACTTCTTGAAAATCTCCAAAATACGCTTATAATCGGTTTCATCCACATCAGGATCGGCAATTTTATAGCGGCAGGAACCTAATTCAGAGGAGGGGGTATTAAGCAGCAGCTCTAACTCCTTGGCATCCTCCTGACCCATATCGTACAGCTGATCGTTCAACATGCCTTTGATGCCGTGGGCCATTCCATAAACGGCGGTGATATCCGGGCAGTCCAGCGCGGTGCGAATGACGCCGTATGCGCTGGCGTTGATGACGGAGGTGGGGCCGCCGGACTGGCCAATAACGCAAGCTCCCTTTAACTGTGCCATGTCGAATTTCTCCTTTTTTGTGGTTAATTACGCTTTGCCGTTGCAGCCCAGCACATCCACCAGCTTGTGGCGCACCAGTTCTTTGATGTTGGCGCGGGCGGGCTTCAGATACTCGCGGGGGTCAAACTTCTCGGGGTGCTCAGCGTAGAACTTGCGGATGGTACCGGTCATAGCCAGACGCAGGTCAGAGTCAATGTTGATTTTGCACACAGCGCTCCGAGCGGCCTCGCGCAGCTGCTCCTCGGGAATACCAACCGCGTCGGGCATCTTTCCGCCGTTGGCGTTGACCATCTGCACATACTCCTGAGGAACGCTGGAGGAGCCATGGAGCACGATGGGGAAGCCAGGCAGGCGCTTGACCACTTCGTTCAGAATGTCGAAGCGCAGGGGAGGGGGAACCAGCTCGCCCTTTTCGTTGCGGGTGCACTGGGCAGCGGTGAACTTGTATGCACCGTGGCTGGTGCCGATGGCAATAGCCAAGGAGTCGCAGCCGGTCTTGGACACAAACTCCTCAACCTCTTCGGGGCGGGTATAGTGGGACTCCTCGGCGGAGACATTTACCTCGTCCTCCACGCCGGCCAGAGCACCCAGCTCAGCCTCCACAACCACGCCGTGGTCATGGGCATACTGAACCACCTTCTTGGTGATTTCGATATTCTCCTCAAAGGGCTTGGAGGAGGCGTCGATCATGACGGAAGTAAAACCGCCGTCGATGCAGCTTTTGCAGGTCTCAAAGCTGTCGCCGTGATCCAGGTGGAGTACGATGGGGATCTCGGGGCACTCAATGACCGCAGCCTCCACCAGCTTAACCAAATAGGTGTGGTTGGCATAAGCCCGGGCGCCTTTGGACACCTGGAGGATAACGGGGGCCTTCTCCTCGCGGCAGGCCTCGGTGATTCCCTGCACGATCTCCATGTTGTTGACGTTGAACGCGCCTACGGCGTAGCCGCCGTTGTAGGCCTTTTTGAACATTTCGGTCGAGGTAACCAGTGGCATAATTGTCCAACTCCTTATCAAAATTAAATTTTGGTGGTTTCCGTTATGATTTTAACATTCACTTGAGGAAAATGCAAGTAAAAGCTCCGCTTTTTGCCGGTCAAAACCCACAAAACAAGAGGGATTCCTTTAAGGCTGTGTCAACAAAATGACGGCAAACGTAAAATAATGAGAAAGGGGGAGAGGCAGCGTGATCCAACTGCTCCCATATAACCGCCGTGCGGCGGTTGCCTATGCCCACAAATGGGCCTATACCCGTAATCCAGCCTTCTACGATTTTAGTGAGATTGGCGGCGACTGCACCAATTTTGCGTCCCAGTGCCTGTACGCAGGCACTGGCATTATGAATTTCACCCCGGAGTTCGGCTGGTATTACATCGACGCCACAGACCGGGCCCCAGCCTGGACGGGCGTACAGTTTTTCTGGGACTTTATGACGAGGCCCCAGCCCACTGACGGCCCGGTGGGTATTCAGGTTCACATGAATTTTCTGCGCCCCGGCGATTTCGTTCAACTCCGTTTTGAGAACAGCGGGGAGATTTTTGCCCATACACCTGTGATTGTATCGGTAGGCGCCGTCCCCAGGCCTGACAACATCCTCATCGCCGCCCACTCCAACGACGCCGACTACCGGCCGCTGGACAGCTATCAGAATGTGGTGGAGTGGCGGTTCCTTCACATTGTAGGGGCGCTCAAGGTGACGAACGGACCTAATAACGGGCAGGGACGGACAAACAGCGGCGCGGATGGTTAAAATCCTCCGCGCCGTGTGCTATTGTGCCCATTTTCGATTTTGGACTGAATTCCCGTGGCCGAAGTGGATAGTTCTAGTCCCGAGTTTTTCGATTTTCTCCACACTATTCAGCATTGTTTCCTGGCTATGATAGAGCATAGAAACTGTGGGATAGAACATATTCATCAGCGCGTCTCCAACGATCAGATCCCGTTGGCCCACATCCAGGCCAATGGAACCGTCCGTATGTCCGGGAAGGCCGACAACCTTCGCAGAGATTCCGCAGCTATCCAAGCTGTCACCGTCCTTAAGAAAGACTGTTGGCGAAAATGCCGGAATACCGTCGAATTTAAAGCTTTTGACGGAGAAGAACAGCACAATTCGTCCTAAAATACTGCTGGCCGACAGAGGCTGAACCATATTATCTGCCAGTAGGGGCAGATCAGCCTTGTGCATAGCAATGGGGCAATGCAGGGCCTGCGACAAAAATGCGGCGTTTTGCACATGGTCCATATGACCGTGAGTGAGCACCAATAGCCGCACTTGATACGGTCTGCAAGCGTCCAATACCTTTTCTCGGTACTTTTTAAAACCAGTATCTACCAGAACAGCGTTTTCCCCATTGGAAATCAAAAAGCAGTTAACGTTTCCACATACAATTCGTTGAACATGTTCCAAGACTATTCCTCCTGCTTCTTTGGCCGCCCCCGGCGTGGCTTTGCCTTGAGCTTGCTTAAAGGATTGGACTGGGCGGCGTTTTGTAGGGCGTCGCTGTCCACGTGGGTGTAGATTTGAGTGGTATTCAGGTGCTCATGGCCCAACACCTCCTGAAGGGTACGCACGTCCACGCCGTTTTGCAGCATCAAGGTGGCAGCGGTGTGGCGCAGCTTGTGGGCGGAGTATTTGCTGCTGTCCAGTCCTGCGGCAGTGAACCGCTGCTTGAGCATATAGTGGACACCGTCTTTTGTGAGCCGAGTGTGCTTGCGGGAGATAAACAGGGCGGAAGGATCCGCCGCTCCAGAGTGGGATCGTACCGACAGCCAATCCTTGATGGCATTCTGACAGGCGGCGTTCAAGTAAATTATCCGCTCCTTGTTCCCTTTGCCCAACACCCGAATGCGATCCTCTTGGATATCGGAAAGGTTCAACCCTACTAACTCAGAAATACGCATCCCACAGTTTAAAAACAAGGTGATGATACAGAAATCCCGCTCCGCGTTTTCACCTTCAATGGATTCCAACAGCTGAATACTCTCATCAAGGGTTAAATAGCGCGGCAAGGTCTGCCGAATTTTGGGGGAATCCAGCTCTTGGATAGGGTTTTCGTCTAAAAGCTTAGCTTTTGACACAAGATATTTATAAAAAGAACGTATTGTGGCCACTTTTCTGGCTCTAGAGGATACTTCCAGACCATGACGGGAGTTTGTGGAATTGGCGTTTTTCACTCGGTCACGGCTAAGAAAACTGAGGAATGCATAGACATCCGTCAGCGTTACCGATTTGACCAAGGACAAATCCACATCGTCGATGGATATCTCATCCAATGGTGTAAAGCGCGGCACGCGGCTTTTTTCAATCTTAATATAACGAAAAAAAGTGCGCAGGTCTAGAAAATATTCATCCACAGTTTTTTTGGAGTGACCTTGAATGGTTTCATGGTAGGTTAGGAAATCCCGCAAAATAGGCGGCGCTTCCAAGCGATAATCTATCATACAATCAGGTCGGCGATCCATATCATAAACATACAGACACTTGGGCAAACTAAAGGATACAATTCGGCCATCGGCAAAAGACTAAGTTGAGTCTAGATGATCATATGCCTTAATTCACCCCCCTCCAACTCAACAAAATCTTTATTTTGTTGAGTTGGATATGTGCCGACCCGCACCTCCTCCACATAATCTGTACAAGTTCTCTGAACAAATCTACTCTACGCCTAAGGTGATCGCTATGAGCTTCATTCCGTGTACGCAGAATTGCAAATTTCAAGACGAGGGGCTGTGTACACTTGCGCAGACCCAGGTCATGGGACAAGCTGTACCCAATGACACTTGCCTCAACTTTACTCCTCGCCTGTCAAACCAGCATAGCAACAGCCTCACGAATGTTGCCAACCCGGATCAGGTTTAGCCCGGCGGGCGCTATGATTTTTCCACTGCTCCTAGCTGGCACCAGGCACTTGGTAAAGCCTAGCCGGCGTATCTCACTGAGCCGCTGGTTGACCGCATTGATTGAGCGCAGCTCCCCGGTAAGCCCTACCTCCCCAATGGCTGCCAGATCGAAGGGCACAGGCTTGTCCTGGAAACTGGATGCCAATGCCACAATGAGGGCCAAATCTGCAGCAGGCTCATCCAATGTCAGTCCGCCAATAACATTGACATAAAAATCACAGCCGGATAGCGCCAAACCACCCCGCTTTTCCAAAACAGCCAGCATCATCATAGCCCTATTGTAATCGAAACCGTTGCTGGTACGTCGGGAGTTACCATAGGCCGAGGGCGACAACAGCGCCTGAACTTCCGCCAGCACAGGACGAACGCCTTCCATTACGCAAGTGACGCAAGAACCAGGCATGTTCTCCGGCCTCCCTAATAGCATGGCCTCCGACGGGTTGGGCACCTCCGCCAAGCCCTGATCGCCCATCTCAAATACACCGATCTCGTTGGTGGCGCCAAAACGATTCTTGGCCGCTCGGAGGATACGATAAGAGTTGTGTTCCTCGCCCTCAAAGTGGAGAACACAGTCAACCATATGCTCTAACACCTTGGGTCCGGCCAGAGAACCCTCCTTATTGATGTGCCCTACCACAAACACTGTGACACCCATGCCCTTTGCCAGGTGCATCAGCGCCATTGTGCACTCTTTTACCTGAGCCACACTCCCCGGTGAAGAGCTGGAGTCGCCGTTATAAATGGTTTGAATGGAGTCCACAATAAGGATATCCGGCTTTTTCGTCTGAACGGCTGCCACAATATCATCCAGATTTGTTTCTGAATAAAGATATAGCCTATCCTCCCGAATACCAAGCCGCTGGGCGCGGAGCTTGATTTGACGCTCTGATTCCTCGCCGGATACATATAATACATCAGAAAACCGGCATAAATTATCACAGATTTGCAGCATTAGCGTAGATTTTCCAATACCCGGAGCGCCGCCAACCAGCACCAGTGAGCCTTTCACCGCCCCGCCGCCCAGCACCCGGTCAAGCTCGCTCATGCCAGTGTTGAAGCGAAGTTCGTCAACTGCCTCCACCTCAGCCATGGGCCTGGGAGAGCGAGCACCCAGACCTGAGGAAACAGCAGCAGCCTTTTTTTTCCCTTCCATGGCAGGCTGTTCCACAATAGTATTCCAGGCTCCGCAGGCGGGACATTTCCCCTGCCATTTCAGTGTTTCATTTCCACATTCCGTACAGTAAAATGAGGATCTGGCCTTAGCCATATCATTTCCCCTCCCTCAATTGAGGATATCATTTGTGAGCATAGTAGGCCCCCGCTAGAGCCACCGCCACCTTTCTCTGATATGTTTCGGTAGACAGCAGGGCCGCTTCCTCCCCGTTGCTGAGAAAACCACACTCTACCAGGATAGCGGGACAGCTGATGTGGTCAAACAAATAGATGTTTTCCGGCATAGATTTGGCCTTCCGCTCATTGTCTGGAGCTAATATCTGCCGGAATATCTCCTGCGCACATTCCCCCCACTGACGGTTCTGGTCTCCCCTGTTAAAAAACACCTGAGATCCTTTATATCTAGAATCTATAAAGTGATTTTGGTGCACACTAATAAGCAGTGCATTCGGAACACTATCCACCAGTGCCACTCGATTTTTCAGGTCAGACACTTTTTTCTGCCGGATGGTTTCCGCCCCGTCGCTGTGTAGAGAGATGTCGCTATCTCGGGTTAACCGAGGCTCTTCCCCCAAAAACACCATCAGAGCCTGAGCTTTAAGGACAATGCTCAAATTGATATCGCTTTCCCTCTCCCCTGCCGCTGTGCTGGCACCGCCGTCCTCTCCGCCGTGTCCGGCATCCAGAATCAGTGTTTGCTTTCCTTTCGGCTCCACAGTGGCGGACACGGGTACAGCCTGCCGGTTTCCCAGCCAGTTAACCCCAGCCAGTACACACAGACATGCCGCTAACAAAATAATGTCACGTTTCATAAGCCAGTCCCCCCTCACTCTACCATATGAGTGGGAGGACCGCTTCATACCTGGCTCATAGGTACGAAAAGACCTCTGTATGCCGTTGGGACACAGAAACAGACACTTGGGGGAACCGATGTGCCAGCCAGTTTTGAAGCACAGGACAAATAACATTCTCTGTGGGGAAGTGCCCAGCGTCCACCAGATTGAGCCCCATGGCACGCGCCTCCAAAAATTGATGGTACTTCACATCGGAGGTGACAAAGGTATCACAGCCTTGAGCCAGGGCGTCGGCCATAAAGTCCGCGCAGGCGCCGCCTCCAACCGCCACCACATGGACAGGTTTTCCTCCGTCCACCAACCGAATTCCGTTTGCTCCCAGAAGCCGCTTTGCCGCCATGGCAAAGTCATATAAGGATTGTTCCGGCACCAGCCCCAACCGTCCAATGCCATAGGGCCGCCCCTGTTGATCTACCCCGGTCTGCCTCAACTGGCCGATTTCAGTTAGTCCCAGCCGCAAGGCCAGAGCATCATTGACGCCGTCCTCCACTGCATCCAGATTGGTGTGGGCACAAATGGTGGCAATTCTATGCTCAGCCAGCGACAATAAAATACTGCCGGCAATGGTTCGATCTGTCACCGATTTTAAACCTCCAAAAATCACCGGATGATGAGCCACGATAAGTTGAACTCCCTGCTCCGCCGCCTCCTGAACTACTTCCTCAGTAATGTCAAGCGCCACTAGAATTTTGCTGACGGGAGCCTGCTCCCGCCCCACCAAAAAACCGGCATTGTCAAAATCCTCCTGAAGTTCAAACGGAGCCTTTTTCTGTAAAAAGGCGAATACCTCTCCCACATTAGTCACCGGGATCAACTCCTTCTTCATCTCCAGCAGTCCAAGCAGAACCGCCTCAAGCTCTGCGATGGACGCATGGTTTGGTTCACGGGCGGCCAACTGCCCCTCAAGTGCCTTTTGCACTTTTTCTTCAATCATGGACAAGTAATCCAGCCGAAGCGGACCAGGCTTATTCACCCCAGCCCACAGCTCCGCTGGAGACAGTAGTGGCATGGCGCCTCCTTTGACGGTCCAAATACTGTAAAGCCTCTTACCTTCCTGTACAATCTGCTCTTCTAGAATTGCATAGCCATGGCGTTGAAGCCATTGCCTAAGCTGAGGCATGCCAGTCATCGGCTGTAAAAACATCAGCTTATCCCGGCCAGTCCAGGGCGCTGCCGCTAAAATGGCAACGATGGTCTCTCCTCCCATACCGGCGATGACCACCGTATCAACTTCATCCGCCGCGATATCTGTTAGCCCATTGCACAGCCGGAATGAAATATTTTTATCCTGACCGTATTGCTGCGCAGTCTCTCTAGCGCGATCCAGCGGCCCCTTCCTCAGGTCGGAAGCAATTGCTGTCTCAATACGTCCATGCAGCAGCAACCAGACCGGCAGATAGCCATGATCCGTCCCTACATCGGCAAGCCGTGCTCCCTGGGGTACTTGTGCGGCAATGGCATACAGTCTTGGTGTCAGTTCCATACTGATTTCCCCTGTTCTCTGGAGATACTGGAGATAAAGGAAAAGAGCGGAATCCCGCTCTTTTCCAACATTTTGCTCAGGCAATGGTGGCGTTCAGCTTGTCCAGCAGTGCGTCCACATCAACACCATGAACCATGCAGGCCTGCTCTACGGTCTCTCCCCGGGAGGAGGGACAGCCTAGGCAATGCATACCAATGGACAAAAAGATTGGTGCGGTGTCAGGTGCGATATCCAGAATATCGCCGATGATGGTGTCTTTTGTAATTTGAGCCATGTCGGGATAGCCTCCTTGCAGTTTTTGTCGAACAGGTATAGTATACCCAATACATCTTCAGTTTGCAAGTATTTTTTGTGAAATAGAAGCAATGCGTAGATTTTGCGTGGAGCACCCACACAATGCCCTCCGCGCCCAAAATCTGCCTGATGCTGGACAGCATGATTCCCCCCTATTTTTCTATAACATTGATCATTCAGACCATAGTTTTGTATGTACTAAAAGTCTAATTCTATTTTGCTCCTGTCTTTGTCTCACGGAGAAAGTGGGGTATTCTCAAATTCATAGTTCTCCGGCATCCATTCACGCGCCGTCCCGTCCGTCAGGGTGAGGCAACGCGCACAGTCTCCCCATATACAGTTTCGAAAGCTGGATGTCGTTCTATCAAATGGATAAAACCCCTGGAACCGTATAGTTCCAGGGGTTTTGGTGGCAGCGGATGAAGGATTCGAATTGTGCCGGGGATAGTTTAGGCTGTTTTATCCCATATCGCTGTGTCCTCAAACCGTTGGAATCACCGACTTTTGGAGCAACCTAAATTTTATGATGTATTAAGGGATGTTGACCGATAACGCCGCAGTAAGGGTCAGAATAAGGGTAAAAGTGCTGTTGTAATTTATAAGCCTTTCTTGAATGCGTTCCAGCTTATGATGGGCTCCGAACACATTTCTACACCATTCTCCAATGCGTCGAAATGCTTTTTCCCGCAGTGAATTTTGAGCTGTTCCGGGGTACGAAGGTTAAAAAGATTTGTAGTACCCTTGGTTTCCAAAATAAAGTACAGCTTTTCCTCCCCGTTGCGGGTCAGGTATACCGCCCAATCGGGATTATAGGTACCGATGGGTGTTTCAATCTTGAACCGCTCCGGAATTTTGAAAAACATCTTCACGTCCGGGTCGTTATCTAACGCCAAGGCGAATGGCTTTTCCACAGTGGCGCTGTCATAGACCACATAGTCATAGACGCTGTGTTCCACCTTAACAGCGTTGCGGTCCAAGTTAGCCAACAGCTCCGCTGAGTCGAAAACCTCCTGGACATAGTATTCCTCCCCGTCCAGCTTGAGGTAGCGTATCCCATCGATGGCCAGAGCATGGCGGTTGTCCCGGATGATCTCCGACACCTTCTCCAGAAACAGCTCTGGGTCATTGAGAAAGTCGCCGCATCGCCCGCTCTCCAGCAGGATGCGGTTTACCGTGGCGGGGGTAAGCAGGGCGGCATCGCTGAGGATGGTTACGAGATCCGGCAGCGTCCAATAGGCGTTGGCCACCTCTGTGAAGCGCGTCTCACGCTCGGTGTGGGAAACGCCTGCCTGCTCCAAATGGATATCAGCTGTCTGGGAAACGAGCCTTGTCTTTTGCAACCTCGGCATCTCCCACAGGGCCTTGACGCACCGCTTAACCAGTTCCTCTGTGTCAATACTGACACGATAGGTGGTTTTCTGCTTGATCTTCCCCCACAGCTCCAAAAATTCCTGGGAGAGCATCACCTGCTTGTTCAGCCGCACCGTCACGTCCCGGGAGGCGTCCCGCACAGGGGGCTTACGGTCGGCGCTGGTAATGATGGTCTCAAACCGGCTGTGCGCGGCCTCATACTTTTTAGGCAGCTCCAACGTTCCGGCCCTGAGGGCATTTTTCATGGTATCCTTGATCTTCCCGGCGGAGGTGATGTAATCCTTCTTCTGGAAATGCTCCATCAACTCCTGGGCATCGTCATAGGTGACCGTTTTTTCCTCCACCACAGTGGCGGTGTAGGCAGCGCCAGTAAGGCTCTGGGCGGTGATGGGCGCGGCCTGCTCTACCGCCGCCTGAACGGTCTCCCGCACTTCCTCCAGCTCCGGGGGAAGCACAATTTCCTCCGGCTTGGCGGCGGGCTGGATCTTGCCGCCCTCGTCAATGGTCCCGGCGGTCTGGAGGGCCTCCACCACCTGCCGGGCTTGCTCCGCAGTAACGGTTGGGTTCCCCCTGATAGGGGTATCTACGATCCAGGGGAATTCCCCAGCAGGAATTATGCTGTAATTTCCTGCTGGGGCTTTTCTTCTTCCCCGGTTTCGCCGATAAATCCAATGTCAGTATAATGGATTTCCACAGTCTGTTCCGAATACTTGGAATACTTCACGCTTTTCTCATGCACTACGATCTTCTGGATGAACAGCCGCAGCAGTTCCGGCGTCAGTTTCGTAATGTCGGTGTAACGCTTGGCCTTGGCGATGAAACCATCGGTGCTGGAAACCGTATCCCGCAGCTTCTGGATGGCACTTTCCTTCGCTGGGATTTCCGCCGCCAATTTCTCCTGTTCCTCTGTGTAGCTACCGGACAGCGTCTGGAACTGCTCCACCGAAATGTGGCCAAGCACCCGATCCTCGTAAAGCCTTTTGAAAATGGCCTCCAGTTCCGCGCCGCGTTTCCGCATGGCGGTCAGTTCCCGTTCCAGCCTGCGGATCTCCCGCTGGATTTCTGCGGACTGCCTGCCGCCGATGTACTCCGCAAACTCCCTGGTATGTTCCCTGGCCATCGCCGTTACCCGCCGCAGATCCTCCAGGATCACCTCGTCCAGCACGCATTCCCGGATATAGTGGGCGGTGCAGACTTCTTTCCCCTTTTTCTTGTAGGTGTAACAGGCGAAGTTGTTCCAGGTGGGTTTCATCGTATGCGCTCGATGCAGCACCATGGTGGCCCCACAGTCCGCGCACACCACCAGCCCGGAGTATTTGTTCTGCTCCTTCATCTTGGTGGGGCGGCGCTTGTTCTGGCGCACCCGCTGGACGATGTTCCAGACCTCCCGCGTCACCAGCGCCGGGTGAGTCCCCTCAAAAACCAGGCATTCCTCCCTGGGATGGGTAATCCGGCGCTTGTCCTTATAGGATTTGGTGCTGTACCTCATGTTGACGGTGTTGCCCAGATAGACCTCATTCTCAAGCATGGCGGCGACAGTGCTTTCAGACCAGTCGCAGGGGGTCTCCAAATTCATGGAGGAATGGGCGATCCCAAATTTCTGATAGGCGTAGACCGCCGGACACAGAAGCTGTTCACTTTTCAATAGCCACAGACAGCGAAGGAGCCGATAAACTCCCCGTTCCGCCGCTTCACATCCAGGTGGCTGCGGATCTTGATGGAGGTGTCCCGGCAATAGCTGTCGTTCATCAAATTTTTGAAGGGCAGCATCAGGCTGCTGGAGCTGTCCAGGTGGGCGGTGTCGTAG
>OFGB01000566.1_pt1 | contig 26619 bp, 21 predicted proteins | sample 1521491 | NCBI WGS metagenome assembly OFGB01 (sample SAMEA3504095, study PRJEB24116) | mouse gut metagenome | biome: mouse gut; feature: mouse-associated habitat; material: faeces | place: Denmark | collected 2011
TGTATTGCCCTGCTTTTTTCACATCACTGCTGCCTCCGTCCACCAGATAGGTACCGCCCTCCGGGCCTCTCATAAAAATCCCATCTCCCTGTCCTACATCTAAAACCACTGTCGTCAGCTTTCCCTGCTCTCCCCATCGGTGCGTCAGGACAATAATACCTGCCATCCCAAGCGCAAGCGCAAATCTTCTAAGCCTTTTCACATGTTTTTGCATACTTATATCTGACTTGCTGACCGCATATTTTTGCATACCCACTCCTGATCCGCAGCCTGCCTGCTTTGGGGAAGAATCCACATGCTCCATCAGCCTTTCCCTTTCTCTCAAAAGCAACAGAACGATTACCAATATCCCATAATATACCGCAATCTGCCACATCTTAGGCTTTCCCGCCACAAACCGCGCTCCCGGAAGAGTAAGCGCCAGATTACAGCTTATCTTATATAACCGCAGAATCCCGCCGCATATCCAAAAGCATATGCCAGATACTGGCAGGAAACCGACAGAAAACAGGCTTCCTGCCATTCCCATGAACAAAAGCACAGACATCAGCGGAATCACTAATAGGTTTAGAACCAAAGAGTAAATTGGAAATTCAAAGAAATAATAGAGCAAAATTGGGAGAATTATCAGATTAACACCGATACTCGCCGTAAATCCCTTCAAAATCCCTTGCCATATATATCCCCAGATTATTTTTAGATATACGGCTAATGTGATTCTATCTGTATTCTGTTTGTGAAAACTTTGTATACTCGTTTTCCTGCACCTTTGCTGCTCGATTGCAGGATGAGTTATGGATATATCCTGCATCACCGGCACCACCGTAAGAACCGCGAACACCGCCCCAAAGGACAGCCAGAATCCACCGTCATATAAACTTAGCGGCCTCCACAACAGTACTGCAACCGCCGCCGCAAAAAGCGCCGTCGGCGCATCATAATGCCGTCCCGTCATATCCGCACCTACCCGGAATAAAAACATCGTAAGCGCCCGCACCGCCGACACGGTAAGCCCAACCATAAGAATATACAGCGCCAGAAATAAAATACCAAACGCCCCTCCAACCGGATAAGACCCCGTAATCCTCCGCAGTATCTTATACATCCCAATCCCTATAAAGGACAGGTGCAATCCCGAGATCGCCATAATATGCCCAATCCCATTCACCTGATACAGGGTCTTAAGCTCCTGATCCACCTTACTCCTATCCCCCAGCATTGCCGCACTCATAACCCCGCAGTCTTCTTCCTTGAGATAAAACGACATTACCTCCATCCAACGCTTTCGGAAATTCGCAAGCCTGGCTTTCCATTTCCAGACACAGGCATCCACGATACGAATCTCATCCGCCCATACCGTACCATGAATATCCAGAATCTGATAATAACGTTTCTGGTCGAAATTACCCGGATTCCTTGCGTACTGAAAAAAAGAAACTTTACCTTTTGCCTCAACTTTATTTCCCATCTGAAATTGTATTTTGGAATCTGTATAGATGATAATCCTGGATTCTTGAAAAGATTGCTCTTGATATGATTGTTTCCGAACCGATTCTTTCCAAACCGATTGATTCTGAACTGATTGATTCTGATCCGATTGATTCTGATCCGATTGATTCTGAATTGATTGATTCTGATCCGATTGTTCCTGATATGCTTGATTTTGATTTGTTTGATTTTGATATACTTGATTTTGAACTGGACGCTCCCGATAAGACTGTTCCCAGCTATGTTCCCGGACCTTCTTTCCCCGGTATCTTACGATATTCTTTTCCAAATATAATGCCTGACAGCTTTCTTTCTGTTCTATACGATATACTCGACCCCTGACCGTAACCGAATCCCCCTCCGGGACATTCCTTTCAAGGGCAGACGGGCGAAGCTCTTTAACGAACCTCTCCCCGCCGCACAGTACAGACAGCGCCACTGCCGACACGATAGCCAGGCACAGATAAAGCAAAGGCCTGTCTCTCATTTCTCACTCTCCTTTATACTTTCCACAAAATCCTGTTCCCGTGACAACGGCTTACTCAGATCGACGCTTCCCATATACTCTATATTAGACTCCCCGTTTACAGATATCTGAACCTGACTGCAAGCTCCGCCGTCTACGATAGAATTAACAATTGCATAAACCGTAATTCTAGGATCCGTAACATACGTGTTATTCATAAAACTTTCATTGAGATTCACATAACACACTCCGTCTTTGACGGATACACCGATAACCTTTGTCTCTGGCGGAATCACCGGATTCAGCCCCTCCACAGCCGGTCCTTTAATCAACTGGTCAATAATCAGACGTTCCGTAGAAATATTGCTGTTATAACGGACGCTTACATCTTCTTTTACCAGCTTGTCTCCATTTTTATTAACAAAATACAATTTCAACTCTCCCAATTGATAAAGATGGAGCGAGGAGCCCTTATATTGAAGAAAATACTCACTTCCCATATATCCGATCTCATTCCCCGCGCTATCTGTCAATGGTTGATCTTCGATAAAAAATCCAATATATTCTATCTGATGAATCTGTGTTAAAGTCTGCACGACCGCCGCCCGCAGAAGGACTTCCTCCGCCGGTTTCATATCTTTATACTTACTGTTAAAATGAATATCCAACCTATCTTCTGTCAAAAACCAGTCTCTGATCTTAATTTCTTTTGGAAACACACTTTTATAATCAATCGAATCCGTCTCTGCAGTCATTGCACGCAGGACGTCGCGAATACTATCTTGTGTCGCTTTCGATTTCAGTTCAAAAGGCTCCTTTACCAAAGAAGTACCGTCTGCATTCACATAATAGATGAAGTTTCCTCCCTTCACCGGTTCTTTTCCTTTACTGCAGCCTGCCAGTATTCCCAGACAAAACAGAACTGATAAGATATATATCATCCTCCTGTACCTTCTCTTCTCTTCCATAATATATACCTCCGTTTAAGATACATATGTCAGCGGAATACGGACTGTAAATGTCGTCCCTTCCCCATACTGGCTGTAAACCTTGATCGCTCCCCGATGCATAACCACTGCGCTTCTTGCAATTGCAAGACCTAAGCCTGTTCCTCCGATCTCCCTTGAATGCGACTTATCTACACGATAAAACCGTTCGAAGATATGTTCCACAGCCTCTTTGGGAATCCCGACTCCGGAATCTGCCACTTCAATATAACAATTTTTATGATCGGCATTCAAAGATACATGAACCCATCCGTTTTCTTTATTATATTTGATCGCATTCTCAACCAGATTAGAAATTGCAAGAGTAATCTTCATTTCATCCACTTCCGCCGTTACCGGTCTGAAACTTTCAAACACTAATTCGATATTTCGCGTTGCCGCAATAGGTCTGAGCCGTTTCAATATCCTCTCGACCAGCGTATTCATATTCTCAGATTTGATATTCAAAGTATTCGCCGTCTTATCCAGTTTTACCAAAGACAACAGGTCGTTGATAATCTTATTTTCCCGCTCAATCTCCTCCGACAGATCGCCCATGAATTCCTTGTACAATTCTGCAGGCACATCTTCCTGTATCAGCAGAGAATCCGCCAACACCTTCATTGAAGTCAGCGGTGTCTTTAATTCATGCGATACATTTGATACGAATTCATCCCTGGAATCATTCAAGACTTTCAGTCTTCCCAGCATCTTGTTAAAGGAATCCGATATCAGCATCGTCTCGGTATATGCATTCTCATGAAGATAGTCGTCCTCATATCCTTCCGTCACAGCCGCAATCGACCGGTTGATCCGCTGGAACGGCCGAACCATGACAAACCCCATCACAAAAGCCAATATCACAACCACCAGAGCCGTCGCCAGGCACATAACCTTAATCCGTTCCGCCATAATCTGCATACTGTCCATGATCATCTCTGTCGACACGCTGATCAGCATAACACCCGTCACCTTCTCCATGCCTTTATTGTACACCGGCGAAGTGACCTCAATATATTGATTTTCGGCATCATAATTACCGGTGCCTTTTCCCTCAAAGCACCGTATCACATCTTCCGACACAATCGTCTTTCCCCTGTCCATATCATAGGTATCTTCCTGAATGCGGAAATCCTGGTCGATCACCAGGACTCGTCCACTATAGATATTTGATATCTGGACCAGCTCCGACCTCACTATATCAGATATCTCGCCGGTCAGATAATTGGAATCGCTCAACTGATTACAAAGAATGGTACACTGATTCTGTATCTCCGCGGTTCTTATCTCTACTTCCCTTTTCTCATAACTACTCAATATTACTTCGTATAAAACCAGTGTCGGAACCACTCCTGCCAGAAGAACCAACAGGAGGATCCGAACACGGAGGCTCTTTAAAACATTCCATTTCAGATATTTCTTAACCCCTGAAATAATAACCAACTCCCCATTTTGTATAGACGTATTTCGGATCACTCGGATTCGTCTCAATCTTTTCTCTCAGCCTTCGGATATGTACGTCCACTGTTCTCGCATCGCCGGGATATTCATATCCCCACACGATATTCAGCAGATTTTCCCGGCTGTACACCTTATTCGGATTCATTGCAAGAAGTTCCAAAAGATCAAATTCCTTCGCCGTCAAATTCACTTCTTTATCATCAATGACGACACGCCTGCTCTCACAGTCAATCTTCATACTTCCCTTTAAAATCATCTTATCGTTCGGTTTCTCTTGGTCTCTCTTGCTGGTACGCCTCATGATGGCCTTAATCCGCGCTTTCACTTCCAGTATATTAAAAGGCTTCGTAATATAATCATCCGCCCCATACTCAAGGCCCAGTATCTTATCCATATCTTCGCTTCTGGCCGTCAGCATTACTACCGGTACATCCGAGAATTCCCGAATCTGCTGACATACTTCAAACCCGTCGTGCTTCGGCAGCATAATATCTAACAAAATCATATCATAGGCATTCTCCCGTGCTAATTTTAATGCCTCTTCTCCGTCATAGGCACAATCGACCTTCATTCCATCCTGCTCCAGGCTGAAACGAATCCCCTTCACGATCAACTTCTCATCATCTACAACTAATACCCTCTTGCCCATTTGCTTTCTCCCTCAACCGCTTACTTACTTAAATTCTGACCTGATCTTTGACTTTGTTAAATACGCCTTCCTTAATCCCTTCGACTTCTTTCAATTCTTCAATCTTTTGAAATCCGCCGTGCTCCTCCCTGTAACGGATAATAGCCGCCGCTTTTGCCTCGCCGATTCCGCTCAGTGTCATCAATTGTTCTTCCGACGCCGTATTCAGATTCACCTTGCCCTCCTCTGTTTTCGTACTGTCCGAGGATGTTGTATGCCTAGGGTTTCCTTCCGCCTTCTGCGCGCTTACAGTTCCCTGCGCCGCTTCTTCCCTGGACGGAACATAGATCTGCTGTCCGTCTTCCATCTGTGACGCCTGGTTCAGACACTCTCCGGCCGCGTCCTCGCAAAGCCCCCCTGCCGCTTCGACTGCCTCATAGATCCTGCTGCCGGATGAAAGCATATATACCCCGGGATTCACTACCCTTCCGCACACATGAACACAGATACCGCCCGGTTCATCTGTTCCGTTTCCACCGTCTCCTTCCTGCGCAAACTCTTGTAACTCTTCAATCTCTTTTTGTGCTTCTTTCTCTTTTTGTGCTTCTTTCTCTTTTTGCGTTTCTTTTTCTTTTTGTTCTTCTTTTTCTTCGGCTTCTTCATCAGGTATTTCTACAGCCCCAATCTCTACAAGTTCTTCCCCATATCCTTCTTTTCCCTTCGAACATCCGGAAAACTGCAGAATAGCGGCTGTTATAATAATGGTATAGATAATACATAATTTCTTTGACATCTTTCTATGCATCTGTTACTCCTTTACAGTCTGCCGAAACTGCAAATACCCCGCATATATATGTCTTAATCATTGTACTATTTCCACTGAAAAATTGCAACTCCAATCAACGCAATTACCATTCCTATTATCTTCCTCCACTCCAAAGGTTCCTTCTCCACTCCAAAGAGTCCCAGAAGCTCTATTACATACGCCACGATAAGCTGCGCGATCACAATCAGCAGCGCCGCTTTCGCAGGTCCAAGCTGTTCCATGCTCTTAATCACCGTCAGCGTGATTCCTGCGCCGATCACACCGCCGAGAAGAACATATCTTGGCTCTACCTTCGTAAGCGTCATTATATTGTCGCGCCCGGCAATCAGCCATGCAATCAGACACACCGCAAACGCCGTCAGCTGTACCCATGTATTGCTGACCCACATCCCCGTCGTCTTTGTAACCTGCGTATTGAATACTCCCTGTACACTCATAAGCGCGCCTGATAAAAGCGCAATAAAAAAACCAATCATTCTTCTATACCTCCCAGTCTGAATCATAGATACTTTCCTTCTTCTGCAAAATATCTCTTTTTCTGAAATAGTATATCCGATGAATGGCTTTTTATCGCAATTGGAAATTATTTCATGATATTTTCTAATATCCTTATCATCTCGTCTATATGCTCCTCTTCGATGATAAGGGGCGGTACCAACCGTATGACATTATCCTTGGCGCTGATGATCAGAAGTCCTTCCTCCAGCGCTTTGTCAATGAACTCTCCTACCGGTTTCCTGATTTTAAGCCCCTGTATCAGCCCGATTCCTCTCCGCTCCTCTATCACATCCGATTCCCCAGTCAGGGCGTCCAGCTTCTCCGTCAGATACGCGCCTGCCTTGCGCACATGGGAGACTATATCTTCTCTTTCAAAGATCTCCACCGTCTTTGCTACTGCCGCGCACGCCAGCGGATTACCGCCATAGGTTGTCCCATGGTCGCCTGGTTCCAGAGAATACCTTGCCGTCTCTTCCGTCATGGCAAATGCTCCTACCGGAATTCCGCTTCCGATTGCTTTAGCCATCGCCATGATATCCGGCTTTGTTCCATATGCCTGCCATGCAAACATAGAACCGGTTCGTCCCATTCCACACTGAATCTCGTCGCAGATCATAAGAATTCCTTCTTTATCACAAATCTCACGGATTCCCTCCATGAACTCCTGCGAAGCCGGATGTATCCCTCCCTCGCCCTGAAGCGGCTCTAAGATAATCGCGCATGTTCGATCCGTAATCTGTGCTTTGACACTTTCCAGGTCATTGAACTTCGCGAATCTGACTCCTGGAAGCATAGGCTCAAAAGGAGTACGGTAAGATTCGCTTCCTGTTACAGATACCGCCCCGATGCTTCGGCCGTGGAATGAGTCCTCCATCGCGATAAACTCATACCGCCCGGTTCCCTTCTTCCATGCGTATTTACGAGCCGCCTTAAGCGCTCCCTCGATCGACTCTGTTCCACTGTTCGTAAAGAACACACGATCCATACCTGTGACCTTTTTAAGCGCCTTTGCCGCCTTCCCGCAAGTCGTATTGTAATATAAGTTCGAAGTATGTGTGAGGGCGTCGATCTGCTCCTTCAGCGTCCGGTTTAATTCCTGATTCCCATATCCCAAACCGCACACTGCAATTCCCGCCGCAAAATCAAGATATCTCTTTCCCTCCGTATCGTAAAGGTATACCCCTTCCCCCTTTTCCAGCACAACCGGAAAACGGTTATATGTATGAACAAGTCCTTTTTTTGTTTCTTCTATATATTGATTCATTTCTTTTCTCCATAAAAAAGTATCTTCTAATGATTACTTAAGAATTAACACTAAGATGTGCCGGTATACTATTCTCCATGATAGAATTTCTCTTCGCCGTCACCCAGCATCGCCGTACCGATTCCTTTATTCGTAAAGATCTCAAGAAGCAGGCAATGCGGGATTCTTCCGTCCAGAATATGCACCCTTGACACCCCGTTCTCGATCGCGTCTATACAATTCTGAAGCTTCGGCAGCATTCCTCCTCCGATATATCCCTTCTCCATCAGAGCCTTTCCTTCAGATACTCTAAGTTCCGATATCAACGTGTCCGGATCCTTCGGATCCTTGTAAACTCCCTCGATATCCGTCAGAAATGCCAGTTTCTCCGCATGAACCGCTCTCGCGATCGCGCACGCAGCGTCATCCGCATTGATATTATATGTTTGAAATCCGTCGTCCATTCCTACCGGACATACGATCGGAAGAAAATCTTTCTCCAACAAATCAAACAATATATCTGCATTGACCTCCTTCACTTCACCTACGAATCCTATATCCTCTCCGTCCGCGTATTTTTTATCAACCTTAAGCAAAGCGCCGTCTTTTCCGCTGATTCCGATCGCGCGCACTCCCAGACTCTCCACCAGTTGTACCAGGCTTTTATTCACCTTCCCAAGCACCATCTCTACAAGTTCCATAGTCGCTTCATCCGTCACTCGAAGTCCATTCACGAACTCCGGTTCCATACCGGCTTTTCCAACCCATTTACTGATCTCCTTACCGCCCCCGTGGACGATGATCGGCTTAAATCCTACCAGCTTCAGAAGCGTCACGTCCTGGATGACCTGTTCTTTTAACTGTTCGTCCACCATCGCGCTTCCGCCATATTTCACAACAATAATTTTTCGGTTAAATCTCTGGATATAAGGAAGCGCTTCGATCAAAACCTCCGCCTTATCCAGATATTTCTGCATCGATTGATTCATATCCTTCCGACTCCTTTTATCTTCTCATTTCCAGTTGCACGCACATTTTAGCAGTCCAAAGATCAGGCTCAACTTCTGTAATCCGCATTGATATCAATATATCCGTGGGTCAGGTCGCAGCCCCATGCCGTCGCCGTCTTATCTCCCATCTTCACATCAGCGATCGCCGTAATCTCCGGCTCGGAGAGAATCCTTGTCGCTTCTTCTTCACTATAGTCAACTGCCGTTCCGTCTTCAATAATCTGAATCCTTCCGGCTTTACTCTCGAAGAAGAGATCTACCTTCTCTGGATCAAACTGAGCGCCGGAATATCCCATCGCGCACAGAATCCTTCCCCAGTTCGCGTCATGGCCGGCAATCGCCGTCTTAGTCAGATTCGAACATACGATAGATTTGGCAAGCGTCCTCGCCTGTCCGATACTTTCGCAGCCTACCGTCTTCACTTCAAAAAGTGCAGTCGCTCCTTCACCGTCGCCCGCAATCTTCTTCGCCAGATATTCATTCACCGCATGAAGCGCCTCCTTAAACCGATGATATTCCTCACTTCCATATACGATCTCAGGATTTTCCGCAAGGCCGTTCGCAAGCAGAACTACCGTGTCATTCGTGGACGTATCCCCGTCCACCGAGATCATATTATAAGTATCCCTCACATCCTCGCTCAGGGCGCTCTGAAGTACTTCCTTTGGGATCACCGCGTCTGTCGTGATAAAGGCAAGCATAGTGCACATATTCGGATGGATCATTCCGGATCCTTTCGCCATACCGCCGATCGTCACCGTCTTCCCTCCCACGTCAATGGTTACCGCTAATTCTTTCTCACAGGTATCCGTAGTCATAATCGCTTTGGCAGCCGCGGTCCCATTCTCGGCCGTGTCATTCTTTTCCTTCGCAAGTACGCGGATTCCTGCCGTCAGCCGGTCTATCGGAATCTGCTTCCCTATTACTCCCGTAGAACCAATCAGAACCCCGTCCTCTGAGATTCCCAGCGCCTCTGCCGCTGCCCGGGCCGTATCCTTACAATATCCGAATCCTTCCGCCCCCGTACAGGCATTGGCAATTCCTGAATTAACGATGACCGCCTGCACAGGCGCGCCGCTCTTTACTATATGCTGGTCCCATTTTACCGGAGCCGCTTTCACCACATTGGTGGTAAATGTCCCTGCCGCCGCACATGGTCTCCGACTGTATATCATCGCCATATCCGTCCTGTCTTTGTATTTGATCCCCGCTGCCGCCGAAGCCGCCTCGAATCCTTTTGCCGCGGTCACGCCGCCTTTGATTATTTCCATCTTCTCTTCCTCCTCTTTTTATTGTTCGTTAAAAGCCGTGATATTTTTCTCATTCAACACAAAATCATAATAATTCAAGTCAAGCCTTTTCGTCCAGCCTATGGTATTCCAGAATGCATTCCCGATATCATTCTTCGTAAATGCAATCAGACACACTTTATTAATCTGCTCCTTTTTCAGCTCTTCCATTGCCTTTACTACCATGGATTTTCCGATCCCCCGTCTCCGGTATTCTTCATCCACACACACATGATAGAGACCCCCCCGCCTTCCGTCATGTCCGCAGAGGATACTTCCTACCACTCTGCCGTCTTCTATCGCCACGACACTGGTTGCAGGATTCCTCCTTAAGAATCTTTCGATCCCTTCCCGGGAATCATCCACGCTCCTTAAGCCGAACCCCCGGATCTTTGTCCAAAGCGCGTATACACCGTCATAATCTTCCATCGTCATCGTTCGAATCATAATCTACCTCTGCAAATTAATCTTATACTGTAAGAACCATTTGAATATAGCTTACATAACTTACGGGAACATCGGAACCATCTTAAGCCCCTCATTCTCCGCAAATCCAAACATTAAATTCATATTCTGTACGGCCTGACCGGCGGCGCCTTTCACCAGATTGTCTATGGCGCCCATCATGATGATCCGATTTGTCCTTGGATCAATCTGGAAATTAATATCCACATAATTGCTGCCTTCCACCCATTTTGTCTCTGGACAGACGCCCTGTTCCAATATACGCACAAACATTTCATCCTGATAGTATTTGTCATAAACCGCTTTTACTTCTTCATATGTAACTTCTCTGTTCAAAGACGCATATTCCGTTACCAGAATCCCTCTGTTCATCGGCACCAGATGCGGAGTAAAATTAACTACGACCTTCTCCTTTGCCGCATATCCTAACTGTTCTTCGATCTCCGGCGTATGCCTGTGAGACGCTACCCCGTATGCTTTGATATTCTCATTGACCTCGCAGTAGAGATTCGGAAGCTTCGCTCCCCTGCCCGCTCCGGAAGTTCCCGACTTGGCGTCTATAATCAGGGTCTTCATATCGATCAGCCCCTCTTTCGCCAACGGATACGCCGTCAGAATCGAACATGTAGTATAGCATCCCGGATTCGCCACCAGTCTGGCCCTCTTAATATCTTCCCTGTTCACCTCGCACAGTCCATATATCGCTTCCTTGATAAATTCCGGACTCTTGTGCTCTATCTTATACCAATGTTCATAGACGGCTGTGTCTTTAATCCGATAATCCGCGCTCAGATCTATAATCTTTGTCTTCTTAAGTATCTCTTCCGTCAATACAGACGCGCAGAATCCCTGGGGCGTAGCCGTAAAGATCACATCCGCCTGATCTGCCAGCTCTTCCATATTATCATCCATGCACTTCGCGTCCACGATTTGGAACATATTCCGGTATACGTCCGCATATTTCTTCTCAATATAACTTCTGGAGCCATACCACACGATCTCCGCCTCTTTATGCCCCATTAAAATTCTCACTAATTCTCCCCCGGCATAACCGGTGGCTCCGATAATCCCTACTCTTATCATCCGCAAAACATCCTTTCTGGCTCCGATTCTACAATTCAATTTTTCCTGCTTATCTCTCAATCTATAGCAACACTCAATATAAACCAAATCTCATGTATTGTCCAGTATATCATTTAATAAAAGCAAAAATACTTGCATAATTATACATCTTATATGTATATTATGCAAGTATTTTTGTTTTCTTTTTACTGTTTCCCCATTTTACAGTTACTTTTCACACCTATACCGGCATACTGCAGATTCCGTGTATTATTTCAGCAGCTCCATAATCGTACCGCCCATGATCTTATCGAACTCCTCGTCGCTTTTTGCATAACGCCGGATCTTATTAAATTCCCATTCATAATCACAGAACGGTCCGTCCGTTCCCCATATTACTTTATCTCCTCCCAGCTTCTGTATCACCTTATCCGTTTCAAAGCCGGGAACTCTAGATGTCTCCAGGTACAGATTATCATTCTCCAAGGCTAATTCTATCGCCAGCTCCCATTCCCAGAAGCACCCGCAATGCGCCATGATAAGCGGCACCTTCGGAAACCTGCGCGCCATACGGTCAAACTCCAGAGGACAGTTATATAAGTCCGATCCGCCATGTACGATCACAACCGCGTCATATGCCTGCACCACTTCAAACACCGGATTCACAAGCTTCTTATCGCTTAGACGGAAACCACAGATCGTCGGATGCAGCTTTACCCCTTTATATCCTCTTTTCAGACAATTCTCCAGATCATCGATCGCGGCCTGCCCATCCCATGGATTCACCGCGCAGAACGGAATCAGACGATCCGGATTTTCCTCCACATATTTCATTATCTCCCCATTATCCCAATTTCCCTCCGTAAATGGGAAAATAATTGTTTTATCCACCTTCACGGTGTCCATGCGGTCTACTACATCCTGACCACTCCAAACCGCCGCTCCGCTTCCTACATGTGAATGTGCGTCTACTTTCCACATACTCCGTTACCTCCTATGCATTTACTCTGCTTTTTAAAACTCCAAGCATAACCGCCAATATGATAAATACTCCGTTAAAGATATTTTTATATGCGATTCCCATACCCATCAATGTGATAAAATTACTGAGGAATCCCACAAACAACGCCCCGATCACACTCCCGATAATGTTAAATTTATTTCTTGACGATACCAATGTCCCTATGTATACTGCCACAAAACAGTCCGTCAGATACGTCTCTACTCCCCTGGGCACGGCGTTTCCGGACCTTGAAACCAACATCACGCCCGCCAGCGCCGCAAGAAGCGAACTGATTACAAATGTTGCCGCAAAGACTCGGCGCACATTAATTCCCGCCAAAAGTGAAGATCTTACATTATTACAGATCGCATCCATATATCTGCCAAATACGGACCGCTCTTTTACAAAATACATGACGGCAATCACGATAATCGTAAGTAATATCAGCACAGATACCGGACCGATATTTTCCTGTCCGATAAAAAAGAAATACTTCACCCTGGCGGCCGGAAGCGTGAACAATATCTGCGGCTGCGCGCCGTTCGTCAGCGTCAGCTCCACACTTCTTACGACAAACATCATCCCCAGCGTACCGATAATCGCCGGAACTCCCAGATAAGAGATCAATACCGCATTCACAATCCCTATCAACAGACCGAATAGCAGCGCGCCTATGATCGCTACAGCAAAATTCTTCCCGGAGAGAATCAACATTGCCGCAATCACGCCCGCCGCGTCCGCCACCTGCGCAATGGACAGATCAATCCCCCTTACCGCCATAACCATAGTCATACCAAACGTCATTACAATCAGTAAAGAACTGGAATTCAACACCCCAAGAATATTATCAATCCGCATAAATCTAGGCTCAATAATCTGAAATATCAGCAGCACGCAGCATATCCCTATGATCGCCCCATGTCTCGCTATAAAATTCAGGGCCTTTTTCTCTCCTGTCATCGCCTGTCCCTCCTAGAAAATTGTTACCTGACCGATCTCCCGTTTCTTAATAACGGTCAACAATATAGATAAAATCAAGATAACGCCGAGTACCCCCGATATCTGCTGATTGGAAATACCATTAATAATCAATCCATTCGATAAGGCCGCGATAAACATACCGGATATCACAGTCCCTATCACACTAAGCTCTCCCGTCTTCGAAAACGTACTGCCAAGATAAGCCGCTGAAAGCGCCTGTATCAGAAAATCCATACCGCTCGTAATCGCGGACGCCCCGTAATTATATGAACACTGAAGCACACCTGTAAATCCAAGAATCACTCCCGATATCACATAGGACAGAAGAAGGTATCGCCTGGTATTCAATCCCCTCAGTCTGGCCGCCGCCGGATTCTCTCCTGTAGCATACATTCGAAGTCCCGTCTTTGTATGTTTAAAAAAGTAATTCATTAAAATACATACCGCTATAACGATCAGGAATATCACCGGTATGATCGCAATCCGTCCCTGCCCCAGCATCGCGAATCCAGGAATCGAATTAATCGTCAGCGCCTTTCCTCCGTTATACCAGGACGTAATTCCCTGCATGATAAACATCGTTCCCAGGGTTGCGACAAAGGTCGGTATCTTAATAACGATAACCAGGAACGCGTTCACGGCCCCCACGCCGATTCCTACCGCAATCCCGGAAGTCAGCGCCGCCGCCGTACCGGTTCCCGCAATCAGCAGACCTGCCGTCAGATTACAGGTAAGCTGCACCAGCGCGCCCGCGCCCATATCAAATCCGCCGCCGATCAATACCGCCGTCAGCCCAAGCGCGATCATAGTAAGTACGCTTCCTTGTTTCAATATCGTCATAATATTCGTGATATCAAAAAAAAGAGGAGCACGCAAACCTAACAAACACAATATGACAATCATTCCCACTCCGGTACCCTTGCCCAGCAGCAGCGTTCCGACCTTTGCCGGACGAAGTCTCTTCTTATCCAACGCCCTCCGCCTCCTTTCCGCTGTTATCTTCTTCTCCTCCGGCCGCCCAGTATAATATATCCTGCTCATTCACCTGCGCGGCGTCAAATTCTTTCACGATCCTTCCCTTCGCCATAACGGCGATACGATCGCAGATTCCCATCAATTCCTCATTTTCCGAAGAGATAAATATAATACCGCAGCCTTGCTTTGCCAATGATACCATCTGCTTATAGATCTCTGTCTTTGCCCCGATATCCACACCCGTCGTCGGCTGATCAAACACAAATATCTTAAAATCACCCACCATCCAACGTCCGATTACAACCTTCTGCTGGTTGCCTCCGGACAATTCTCCTACCAGCTGCTTCTTACCGGTACACACAATATTCAATGCTTTTCGGATATCTTCAAAAAATGTACTTTCCCGTCTCCTGTCTATCAGCCCCCGCTTTGCCCAAAGTCGCGTAGAAGAAAGCGAAAGATTTTCACCGATATCCATCTGAGCCACGATTCCTTCATTTCTTCTATCTTCAGGAATAAACGCTATTCCTGCCTTACACGCCTGAAGCGGTGATTTTGCCGCAAACGGCTGCCCTTCTATCTTCATGGAACCGCTCTTTATCTTCTCCACTCCATACATAGCCAGCATTGTTTCCGTACGTCCCGCGCCGACAAGCCCGGCCAGTCCTAATATCTCTCCTCTATGTAACCGGAAGCTCACCCCTCTTACCAGCTCTCCCGAATATAAATCATCTACTTCCAGAACCACGTCTCCTTTTACGACTTCCTCTTTCGGGTAGAATTCTTTCAGTTCTTTTCCTATCATCAGACTGACCACCTCCTTATGATCTGTCCGGCCGGTAGGAAACGTCCCCTGCACCCTGCTGTCCCGAAGAACCGTAATGCTGTCCGTAATTCTAAATATCTCATCCAGATGATGTGAAATATAGATGATCGTAACTCCCTCTTCCTTAAGCTTCCCGATTACCTCAAAGAGCTTTTCAATCTCCCGGTTACTTAAGGAGGCCGTAGGTTCGTCCAGAATCAACAACTTGGGATTCTGAAGCAGCGCCGTAACGATCGCCGCCTGCTCCCTCTGTCCCACACTAAGAGAAGATATCTGCCTGTCTGCCGTAAAGTCAGAATCTATCAGCTTCAGCTTCTCCTGTACCAATGAACGCATCTTCTTAAAATCCATCTTACCGCACTTACCCGTCAGCTCAGAACCCAAGAATGCGTTTCTCGTCACATCGAAGTAAGGAACCAGCTGCTGGTCCTGATGAATAATCGAAATTCCCGCCTTCTCAGAATCCTTGGGAGAATTCATCTTAACCGGCTGTCCGTCAACCAGAATCTGACCGGAATCCATGGAATACACCCCTGTGATTATCTTTACTAATGTGGATTTGCCTGCGCCGTTCTGCCCTAACAGGGCATGTACCTCTCCTCTTTTTATTTTTAAGTTAATATCCTGAAGCACTTTATTCTTGTCAAAACTTTTATATATTTCCCTGCATTCTAGTAATATCTGGCTGTCCGCCATTATCTCACCATCTTTCCCACATATTGAGGTTACCGGAAAATATCCGTCTCCGGCAGCCTCAAGCGTTACTTCACGTTTCCTCTGTTACGGCATGTCTATGGAATACTCGGGAGCGCCACAAGCACATCCTCCTTCTTGGGATATATCTTCTCGATCTCTTCTTTTTCAAGTCCCGCATCTTCCCAGAAGTTCTCGCCCCATTTTAATTCCGCGGCTTCTACGCCGTTCTTTCCAGTAGCTACATAACAGCTTGCCGGAATCTTCGGCGAGATCGTCTCCGGATCCACGCTTCCATCCATCACTCCCAGCAATATCTGTGCAGATTGCTGGCCGATACTTTCCGCATCCTGAACAACAGTCGCTACAAACGGGCTGTCTTCCTGAAACAGCATCTGGAATCCGATGATATCTCCGTCGATGCCGACCATCTTGATCTCATCCCCTCTTCCGGCACGCCGAATCGCCTCGCTGGCTCCTGATACTAATTGATCATACGTTCCAAAGATACCGGCGATACTTCCCTCCTCCGGATTCGCGGTCAGTATCTCCTCGATCTGGGTCTGTACCTTAGCCGGGTTGTGCTCGGCCGGAACTTCATGGATCTTCACATCCGGAAAGTCTGCCGCAACAGCCTCAAAGATTCTCTTCCTGGTTTCCAGAAGCGGCGCGCCCGGAACCCACACGACATATACGTCTCCTTCGTAGCCGATACCGGCAAGCAGTGCGTCTGAAGCCAGGGTAGCCATAAGTGGATCGTCTCCGTTCGTATCGCCAAGCGTATGCGCCACCGGCGCGCCTATTCCCTGTGTGATAACCGGTATCCCTTTCTTCTCCGCTTCCGCCATCAAAGGCTCAAGCTGTTCTGCGTCTCCCAGATGAACGATCAGACCGTCGATTCCTGAGTTGATCAGGTTCTCAATGTTTTCATTATGCTTCTGCACATCTGCCTGCGCGTCCGCAATCACAACGCTTCCTCCCGCGGCCTCAACCGCCTCCTGAGATGCCGTTACAACACCGCGGTTGTAATCATTCGTGATCTCTCTGGCCGCTATCCCGATCTTAAAGTTTCCTTCCGTCTTGCTCTCCGTCACAGTCTCATTCTCGGATCCCGCATCCTGACTCTCTTCGCTCTTCTCTACCGAATCTCCCGACCCCTGCCCGTCAACCGTACATCCGGTTAATGTAGCCGTGATCAGCGCCGCCGCTAAGAACAATGCACACCATTTCTTCATCTTTTTTTCCTCCTTGTAATTTTGTTGATTTTATTATACAATAATAAACATATTAGTCAACATCAAAATAATCATTTTAATAAACATTGGCGTTTTACATAAATATTAACATCAGATTTTAGACAAATTATACAATTATTTCTTTTAATTTTTCGTTATGTGGTATAATATTACAAATACAGGAAAATCATTATGCAGGAGGTTGCTATGAGAAAAATATTTGATAAACATTCTTTTTTTGTCCATCCATTGACCATATGGCTGTTTTCCTCTGCTCTTCTAATCGCTGTATTTCTTTTCTGGGCTGTCCGCCTGGAAAACGCAGACCGGGCGCATGCCGGAGTTCAGTATGCCTCCCGCATTAATAACAGGACGCCGGTTGCGCTGAACGGGGAATGGGAATACTATGACAAACAGTTTCTCTTTCCTTCCGACTTCTCCGGGAACACCGACGGCGTCTCCCAAAAGAGCTACCGTACCCTCCCCGGCTCCCGTCCTTCTTCATATGGATATGGCACATACCGGCTTACTTTCTCATTCTTAAGTTCAGAATCTCTGTATTCCCTGCGTCTTACCGGTATCCAGAGCGCCGCGCGCATCTATATAGACGGAAAACTTATCTCCGACATCGGTTTTACTTCTTCTCTGGAATCGAGTTCAGAGACTTCAAAGGACAGCCAATATATTGTGTTTCCCCTTAATATCATGAGGCGCACCCATGAAATGATCATCCATGTGTCGAATTTCAGCAATTATCCGTCCGGTATTACGAACCCTATTTATTTCGGCACGCAAATCGACGGCTATCGACTATCGTCGCAGTTTAAATTCGCAGAATCCGTGGGACTTATCAGTGTCGGCCTCCTGATCATCTTTTTGATCTTTATCTTATTTTTCAAGATCCAGATAAGGAGCACCCTGCATCTGCTCCTATGTACTATTATGCTGGCGTTCCAGCTGATTTATTCCAGCAACGAACTGCTTACGCAACCCATACGGTCCCACGTTTACCTTCTCCTGGCCCGGATTAATATCTCCTCCCTCGGCCTGATGGGACTTGGTATGGTTCTGCTCGCCGGACAGAGTTGCTATTCCCAAAGGATATTGTGCAAAACACTCAAAATCTATTATTATATGCTTCCCGTACTCTTATGCTTCACCATACTATGCCCGGGCAAGCACCTTCTGTACGCCAAGATGCTGGCAGACCTATATCTGACCATGTCCTTTCTTCACGCCTGCTCTATACTGGTTATAGAAGCCCGCAACAGAAGCTACAGCGCGCTGATGCTTTTATTGTCGCTGACCTTTTGCAGCTATTACTTCTCTTTGCAGTTTTTCTACAGCAAGGGGATTGTTACCGCGAACGCCTATAACAGCATTTATATCTTCCTGTTAGTCGCCTACGCCGCCTCTCAGCTTGCCTATGTCTCTCTGCAAGTATCGCGGATCTATACCGGCAATGCAAGACTGGCCCAGCGAATGGCCGTCTCCGATAAACTAAAAAGTGAATTTATATCCGCCGCTTCACATGAGCTGCGCACGCCCCTTCACGGCATCCTGAACATCATCGAATCGGCCGCCTCCCGCCTGGAGCAGCCCGACCGCGCCAAAGAACAGCTTCATATGGCTCTGAATCTTGCCCGAAAGATGAACAGCGTCATCGATGATCTATACGGTTTTTATTCCTCATCCGAACAGTTGAATACAAGCCTGAAGCCAATCAACCTTGATATCGAAGTCAACGCGGCCATTGAAGTATTTCATTATACTTCCGGTAATTCCAAACTCGCATTAATCAACGATCTTTCCCCGGACGCCCTCTGGGTGAACGCCGACGAATCCTGCCTCTGGGAAATTCTAAATAATATTATCGGAAACGCGGTAAAATACACGGAAGCCGGTTCCATAACCGTTACAAGCCGGAAAGCAGACGGAAAAATCTATGTATCTGTTACCGATACCGGAATAGGGATCCCCGCCGGGGATATGGACTATATCTTCGACAAATCCGTCCGCCTCGAAAATGCCTCTCAAAAAGCTGAAGGTCTGGGTTATGGACTCTATCTCGTACGTCAGCTTGTAAAACGGATGAAGGGGGAAATCTATGTAGAATGGTCGGTTCCGGGAAAAGGAACCTGTATTACCTTTTACCTGGGAGCATGCGACCTGAGAATGATCAACCAGGAAACTACCGCAAAACAGATTCTTGACCATAACGGACAGAATTATCTGGAAACCTTCCGCGGAACATCCGCTTCTTTATTAGTCGTAGACGATAATGAAGACAACCTCCATATCATTCGGACGCTCTTTGAAGACTGTTGTTTTTCCATGGATTTGGTCCAAAATGCCGGGAAGGCTTTGGACTTGCTAGATAAACGTTCTTATGATATCATCATATTAGATGTAATGATGCCAGAGACGAGCGGATTTGAACTGTGCCGGACAATCAGGGAACGATACTCACATTTTGAACTTCCGGTACTTCTCCTGACTGCCTGTGATTCTACGGAAGAGATCCTGACCGGCTTCTGGTCAGGCGCGAACGACTATGTTGTAAAGCCCGCCGACCGAACAGAGCTGCGGACCCGCGTATTCAGTCTGGTGACCTTGAAACAGTCTGCGAACGCGGCTCTGGAAAATGAGATGCTGTTTCTCCAGGCTCAAATCCGACCGCATTTTCTTTATAACGCTTTTAACACCATCAGCGCGGTCGCCCTGACAGACGGTCCGAAAGCCAGCGACTTAATTGACGATCTGGCGATATATCTGCGGGGCTGCTTCAACAGCGACGTAAGCCAGGGGCTTATTCCAATCGAAACAGAACTGGGAATTGTTGATTCCTATGTCCGCATCGAACAGGCAAGATTCGGGAAACGTCTGCAATTTGTATCTGCCGTCGAGACATCTTGCAGCTTCTTCCTTCCGCCGCTGACAATCCAGCCGCTGGTGGAAAATTCTATCCGCCACGCTACCCTGGACAACTATGCAGATATTGAGATACGGCTGTCTATCGCGGAGAATCTACAGTTTATCTATATCACCATCCGGGACAACGGTAAAGGGATCGAACCGTCTACCATCTCCGAATTGATGGACGACTGCCCTTCCCGCCGTACAGGAGGGATCGGATTAAACAACGTAAACCGCAGACTGAAGCTTCATTACGGTATCCCCCTGGAGGTCCATACCACTCCTAAGGACGGCACCCGTATTTTGATCAAAATCCCCAAGACACATATATACGGGAAAAAATAATTTTCATCGAGGTAAGCCATGAAATACAGAACAATTATTGTGGATGACGAACTGCCCGCATTGACAAAATTACGCTATCTCTTAGAACCCTATAATGATTTTGAATTGATAGGCGCTTTCGATAACGCCGACGACGTCCTTGATTCCATCGAAGAACTGCGTCCCCAGGTCGCTTTTTTAGATATCGCTATGCCCGGCCACAATGGAATGGAACTGGCTTCCATTCTGCAGTCCCGTTCAACAGACAGAATTAAGATTATCTTCATCACTGCGTTCGACCAATATGCCGTTTCTGCTTTTGAGATCAACGCAACCGATTATCTCCTCAAACCTGTCAGCAAAGAACGCTTCCATAAATCTATCCTACGGATACAAAATATGTTCTCAGATGCGTCGCCGGCTTCTTCCGGCTCCGCGCCTGCATATTTATCACAGCCTATGCTTCATACCTTCGGCAAACTGGAGATCACAGGCGGCTCAACAATACAGCCGGAATGGCGGACGGCTAAAGTTCGAGAGCTTTTTGCGCTTTTCCTCCAGAACCGCCCCAACGGCATCTACCGTCAGACTCTGCTTAAGACGTTATGGGGAAACCTTTCTGAGGAAAAAGCCCTTTCCAACCTTAATACATGCAACTATTACCTGCGGAAATTCCTGAAGGAGACCAAGACAGATATCTCCTTGAATTACAAACGCGGATACTATTCTCTGGATCTGGGAAGCGTAGTATGCGACGCCGACGTCTTTAAGCATGCGGAATCACAGACTTCTTCATTATCAGAAACAAACCTCCCGGACGTCCTGTATGCCGCTTCTTTATACCGGGGAAAATATTTTGAAGATGTAAAATGCGACTGGGCCAATCTTTTAAGAGATCAGTATGACATCCGATATGCCAGTCTCCGCGTGAAGATCGCATCCTATTATGCGTCCGCCGGACAATTGGAAGCCTCCAACTCTCAGGCCGCCATGGCTCTGGATATCGACCCTCTCTGTGAAAACGCGTGGAAGCTTCTCCTGATAAACTATAAAGCTTCAGATGACAAGACGCATTTCGAAACCACCCGAAAGAGCAGGGCGTCCGCATACCAAAATCTTGGACTTACGGCGCCGGTATTGGATTTTCTCTAAAAAGAGACTGCTGCAAAAAATATCAATTTTTTTGCAGCAGTCTCTTTTTAATCGGCAAAGAAGTCTTTAGATTGGATACGCATCATATCAGATATTCGATTTAACGGAAACCTTCAGCCGCCTTTTCCTCTTCATATCTAACGGAATCTCCTGATAACGGTAGATACTGAGCAGCAGCCCTAACAAGACATTCGTCACAACTACCCCCGTCCCTCCATAAGTAAAGAAAGGACAATAAACACCGCCAACCGGGAACAATCCTGTATTCACCAACACATAGAACAATAACTGTACAAAGAATACCACAGAACAACTGACGCCCATGATCATCCCCAGTTCATTCTTTTGCCGAAGAGATATCCCCAGAAAATAGATAAAGAGAAATGTCAGCGCTCCGATCAGCAGCACGGCGGCAAGTATTCCGTAGTATGCCGCCACATAAACCAGACCAAATTCCGCCCCGCCCGGAAACCCTTCTGCGGCGCTGACCGCAGATTCACCGGCGCCGCTTAACACACTTCCGTCCAGAATCTCCCGGAGCATTCGGAACCGATATCCTGCTTCTTTGCTTCCCGGATGCAGAACCGCCCGAAGCCTCGCCGCCTGATAATCTGCCCCTGTGCGAATCACCCACGCACAAACTGCAGCCGGAAGCAGCAAGACAATCCCCCATATTCCTGCCAACGTATACTTTACGGACACTGCAAACCATCCTTTGCCGACCGCAAATGACAGAATCAAAACAAACATCAGGAAAAGCATCATAGCCGTGCTTATACTCGGTATATACAGGCTTATGCACATTGCAGGAAACATCCACAAGACACCCTTAACAACCGCAGAATATCCCTGCCCCCGATATCCGTACATGACTGCTCCGTATAACGGCAAAAACAGATAACACAGCATCTTAATGTTCACAGAGGAAACTCCGGGAATCGGCAGACAAAGAAATACTGACGCTCCATTCACCGGAACTCCAAACAGCATAATCCCGGCGGCTATCATCATCGTCAGCAGCACAGTCAGCTCTTTTGCCCACAGCCCCAGCCTGCTGTAATCCGCATAACAGACTCCTGTCATGATCATAAATCCTATTAACATGTACAAAATATAACTTGATATAGCTCCTGGCAGAAGGGACGCTTCCGCAAAGTTCTTTTGCAGAAAAAAGGAAACCAGAAAACCTGCCGCGTATAATATTCCCACCAACGCAAAAAATCCCCCTATCATCTGCGGCCGGTGAACCATGTCAAGAGCCGCTCCTGCTTCCACCGGATCTCCCATCTCTTTTACCGCCTCCGCCTGGGCCTCATCTCTGGTCATTCCCTCGCTTACAAAGAATTCTTCCTGCTCTTCCATATGATTCAGGATCTCCCGTGCTACCTGACTCCTGGCCATTTTACAGCGAATCTGCTCCGTCAATATCCGAATATATTCTTCTTTTCTGTCTCCCATAAAATGCCTCCTTTCTAATACGCCGCCATATTAATCTCCGTGCAGAGTATACCCCTTACTTCAGGATGAACACCATGACTTTCTAATACGTTCACAACTGCCCGGGAATACGCCGTCCATTCCTCTTTCTTCTGTACAAGAAGCTTACATCCGTCCTCCGTCATATGATAATATTTTCGTGTTTTCCCGGATTCTTCTTTCTCGTAAGAACTTAACACTCCCTTTGACTCCATTCCATGAAGCAGAGGATATAGCGTTCCCGCTTTTAACTCAAATACATTCTCCGACTTCCTGCGAAGTTCTTCAATCATCTCATACCCATACATATCCTTCTCTTTTAGTAACCGCAAGATCAGCATGGACGTACTACCCGAGACCAGGCTTTTATCAATTGCCATATCTGTTTTCCCCTTTCTCTGACAATCCGACGTTTTAATAAATTGCATATATCATTTATCTATAATATATAGATAGTCGATACATATTATCTGATTGCATTATATATCGGTTATCTATATATGTCAACACTTTATTTCGGCGCCGACATAATTGACCTGAATACACCCCTGGAACCGGCTTGGATACAAAAAGTTACATACATTTATTCAACTTTCCTGTATATCCCGCATAATAACTGCATATATTGTGCATAAAGTGTATATTTCTATATTTTTCATTTTATTCTTGCATAATTATAAAAAATGCGTTATAGTATTCCTTGCAATTGTGAATACAGAATTATGTAACTGTCCAGAACATGTTTGAAGATCACTCCCTATACAGAGATCAAACTTTAAACATATTCAAATCAAATACAGAATACAAAAAATCAGGAGGCTACACAAATGAAAGAAAAAGTTGTACTGGCATATTCAGGCGGACTGGATACCACAGCCATCATCCCATGGCTTAAAGAAAATTTTGATTATGAAGTAATCTGCTGCTGCATCAACTGCGGTCAGGGCGAAGAATTGGAGGGTCTGGAAGAAAGAGCCAAATTATCCGGCGCTTCGAAATTATATATAGAAGATATTATCGATGATTTCTGCGACAATTATATTGTACCTTGCGTACAGGCACATGCCGTATATGAGAACAAATATCTGTTAGGCACATCCATGGCGCGTCCTGCGATTGCAAAAACACTGGTGGAAGTTGCCCGAAAAGAAGGCGCGTCTGCAATCTGCCACGGAGCAACCGGAAAAGGCAATGATCAGATCCGCTTTGAACTTGGTATCAAGGCTCTCGCGCCGGATCTTAAGATCATTGCTCCATGGCGTATGACCGACGTTTGGACCATGAATTCCCGTGAAGAAGAGATTGAGTACTGCAAACAGCACGGAATCCATCTTCCGTTCGACGCGAGCCACAGCTACAGCCGCGACCGCAACTTGTGGCATATCAGCCACGAAGGTCTGGAATTGGAAGATCCTTCCTGCGAGCCGAATTATGATCATCTGCTCGTACTTGGCGTTACTCCGGAAAAAGCCCCGGATGAAGGCGAGTATGTCTCTATGACGTTTGAAAAGGGAGTTCCTAAGAGCATTAACGGGAAAGAGATGAAGGTATCTGACATTATCCGCAAGTTGAATGAACTCGGCGGAAAACACGGAATTGGTATCTGCGATATCGTAGAGAACCGTGTAGTCGGCATGAAATCCCGCGGCGTTTATGAAACGCCCGGAGGAACTATTCTCTACGAAGCGCATCAACAATTAGAAGAACTGGTATTAGACCGCGCCACTTATGAAGTGAAAGAAGAGATGGGAAATAAACTGTCTCAGATCGTATATGAAGGGAAATGGTTCACACCTCTTCGAGAAGCCGTCCAGGCATTTATCGAAAAGACTCAGGAATACGTAACCGGCGAAGTAAAATTCAAACTCTACAAGGGAAATATCATCAAAGCAGGAACCTCTTCTCCTTATTCCCTGTACAGCGAATCCCTCGCAAGCTTTACCACCGGTGATCTGTATGACCATCACGACGCCGACGGATTCATCAATCTGTTCGGACTGCCCCTTAAAGTCCGCGCGATGAAGATGCAGGAGACCGGCAATCTTTAAGCACAAATGTACACGCAGGTTCGGCCGGCTTGTTGTTCATGAAAATGAAAAGTTATTAAAAAGAGGGCTGTGAAATAATTCATAGCCCTCTTTTCAATAACTAAACCTTCCTCACCGATTTTACCCTGACTTTCAAAAATGATAACTTTGGCCAGCCTCTGGTTTTTATTTTTCTTTCGTAATATTTTTATAGCTTTATCCTAAAATGTGCTTTATGTGTTCGATTTCTTTCATCAGCCGCTCGTTTTCTTCCCTATTTTTCTTATTTTGCTCTTTCAGATATTCGATTTCTTCTTTCTGTCTCTGATTCTCTTCCTTCTGTTTCTGATTCTCTTCCTTCTGTTTCTGATTCTCCTCCTTCTGTCTCTGATTTTTTTCCTTTTGTTTCTGATATTCTTCTTGCAGTTCATCAATCATGTATCTTACCGTATTCCTGTCCAACTCATACAACTCTTTTGAAAACATTCCCATCACCTGCTCAATATTCCGGCAGATCTCATAGACCTGCTCATACATTGCCTTAAAGTCCGGATACTTTTCAATCAACGCAATGATATCCTCCGGTTCATCGCTGTTCAAGAAAGTAAGCCATCCGTCCAGTCGCTTCTCTATGTTCTTATTCTGATACTTTTCCCGATAAATGTCAAGTGCAACAAAGACAAATTCCTGTAAAAGATCGATCTTAAGCCCTGTATCTGATCTCTGCCGGAATTTATGGATATATTGATCCGGAAATGTATGAAACTCAGGAGTACTTTTTTCAAATAGTACAATTGTATAGACATTGGAAATCTCCCGGTAAGAAAAAGTTTCTTTCGTCATCTGATTCCTTACCCGCCTGTATTGACGCAGCAACAGATCCGCCGAGTAACAAGCGCTTCTTTGCCCCGGAAAGGCATACCCCACTTTCTGAATCTCCACGTTAGCGATGCTTCCATCCGTCAGCTCCACCAAAAAATCCATAATTAACAGCGACGTCTCGTCCGCAATACGCGTGTTATCATTCGGAAGCACTTTTAACAGTCTCACCTTCTTCCCCAGCAGCAGCGAAATCAGTTCTTCAATCCTCTCTGGGTAAACTTCCGGGTTCAGAATCGCCTTGGCGCAGAAATCATAAAGCATCTTCACTCCCTTAGCGCCTGTACAAAAATCCAGGAATTCTTCCTGATATTTCTCCTCCCAACCATTAAAAATCCTATTTAACTCACCTTTACTTTGGATTTCTTTTAAAATTTCTTTACGACTTCGTAGAATTGGAAAATATGCCCGTAATACACCTGTCATATGCATTTCCTCCATATTACTTAAAGTTTACTTAATGGAATATCTGCTTCATAAAAAGAAGCTGTTGACGCCTCTTGGCTTAAGAAAATACAGACCGCATAAGTATCTGTACGGCTAAAATCAGAAGATTAGATTGACTGCTATTTCTTTTATGTATTTATACTACCACCTTTCTCCTATTTTCTCAATCACATCTTTTCGCCTTTTTTCGACATAATCAAAGCTTAAATGTATCCGCCGAAGAAGAACATTCAATAGGAATATGGGGAGGGCAGCATCTGGAC
>OFGB01000572.1_pt1 | contig 26422 bp, 17 predicted proteins | sample 1521491 | NCBI WGS metagenome assembly OFGB01 (sample SAMEA3504095, study PRJEB24116) | mouse gut metagenome | biome: mouse gut; feature: mouse-associated habitat; material: faeces | place: Denmark | collected 2011
TTGGATTATAACGTAAGCGATTATGTGACGCTTGGGGAGTATAAAGGGCTTATGGTGCAGTATCCGGTTCCCACGGTGTCAAATGAAGATGTAGAGATGAGTATTGAAGAACTGTTGGAAGAAAATACGGAGTATAAAAAGATTACGATCCGCGGCGTAGAAAGCGGGGATTATCTGACCATTGATTTTACAGGTACGATAGACGGGCAGGAGTTTGACGGGGGAAGCGCGGAAGATTATGAATTTGTGATAGGGGCTGAGGAGTTCCCGCAAGAGTTTGAAAATAACCTGCTTGGCAAAAGTGCAGGGGAAACCGTGACGTTTCAAATGGTATATCCGGAAGATTACGAGGAGGAAATAGCAGGTAAAACGGCTGAATTTACGGTAACGGTAAAAGCCGTGAGCGAAATGGTGGTTCCGGAATACAACGACGAATTTGTTGCAAAAGTAACCGACTACGATACCACAGAGGCTTATGAGGAGGCGATGCGGGAGGAACTGATTTCCGATGCGCAGGAAGAAGCCGCTGCAGGCGCAGGGGATGAAGCGCTGTCATTGGCAGTCGGCAATGCCACGGTAAGCGGTTATCCGCAGGCTCTTTATGACGCCTGTTACAATTCTACCATGGAAGAGTACCAGCAGTATGCGGATATGTTCGGCATGGAACTGGATGAATTTATCAGAGACTTTGCCGGGGAGGATGATCTGGAAGGGATCACGGTAGAAAGCGTCAATGAAATCCTGGTAGCGCAGGCAATTGCAGAAAAGGAAGGGTTTTCCATTACGGAAAAAAATTATGCGGCAGAAGCGGAATCGCTTGCCGGTGCGTACGGTTATGAGTCGGTTGAGGATTTTACCGCAGATTATGGAAAAGTATCTGTGATGACGATGCTCATAAGAGAAAAAGCCGTCCAGTTTTTGTATGAAAATGCAGAAATAGAGGAAGTATCGGAAGAAGAGTACTACGGGGAAGAAGAACTGGAAGAACTGACGGAAGACACGGAAGAACAGGTGGACGAACCCGCTACAGAATAATATTTGCAGAATAAATGTTGCAAAAGAAAGAATATATGGTACAATGTAAAAGAATAATTTGATTACAATATCTGAGCAGGTGGGATCATATATGGAAGAAAGTTCCACAAAAGGGCTTGCGCAGGAGCGCAGAAGGCGCAGGCGGGTTGCCCGGATTAAGATGGCGATTATCTATATTATAGGAATATGGCTTGTGCTTTCTGTTATTATCTGCGCCGTATTACTGTACAAAGTGCATGTGCTTGAGAAAAATCTCAAGTATCTGCTGGATAATTTTACCGTAAGCGGGCAGCTTAAGGAAGAAGCCAACCAGACGGCCGCAGAAGCGGAGGAAAGCGCTTATTTTAATCTGGAAGAAAATACGCAGATAAGCGAAACAGAAGAATATTATGACGTTGCGCAGGCAGTCAACCAAAAGGAAAATTTGGCCGGGGAAGGGGATACCCACAAAGTTTACCTGACGTTTGACGACGGGCCGAGCAGCAATACGCCGCAGATTCTGGATATATTAAAGGAACACGGGATTAAGGCCACGTTTTTTGTTGTTGGGAAAGGCGGGGAATCATCCAAAGAACTGTATCGGCGGATCGTAGAAGAAGGGCATACGCTGGCGATGCATTCCTATTCTCACAAATACAGTTCCTTGTACAGTTCTGTGGAATCTTTTGAAAAGGATTTTTCGGAGATCCAGAATTATTTGTACGAAGTAACAGGTGAGGAATGCCTGTTTTACCGCTTCCCGGGCGGAAGCAGCAACAAGGTCAGCGATGTGGATATGACGGAATTTATCCATTGCTTAAATGAACGCGGAATCACATATTTTGACTGGAATGTTTCCGGCGGCGACGCTACCGCACAGGCTTACACGTCAGAAAAGCTGGTTGAAAATGTTGTGACGGATGTGGTAAAATACAAAACGTCTGTTGTCCTTTTGCACGATGCAGAATCAAAGGGCGCTACCGTGAAAGCGCTCGAACCTTTAATCGAAGCGCTTAAGGGCATGGGAGCGGAACTTTTACCAATAGATGAGAATACAACGGTTGTGCAGCATATAGAAGCGGCAAGTGTAAAAACGCAGTAAATTTTAAAATGGAGGATTTAAAATGGGTTTCTTTAAGGATTATAAAGATGATAAAAGTGATTTAAGGGATGATTTTTCACAGGCGCTTGACGAACTGATACCAGGCGGGGATGACTTTACGGAACCGGACGACGATTTCGGAAATGATGATATGCTTGTAAATACGCTTGATTTGGAAGATGTGGACACCAAGTCTGAGCTTTCCAAATTAAACGGGCTGTTAGAGCAGGTAACAGAATCTTCAAACAGTATCCACCAGAATGCGGCAAAGTCGCAGCGCAATTTGGATCGGAATTTTGCAAGGGATTCCAAAGGGGCGGATATCAGAATGACAATGGAGGATAGAAAGAGAATGAATGAAGAAATGATGACGGCAGGGTCAAAGCAGGTAAGCGGGGTCAATCCGGATGCCATTTCCGACGAAGTCACCGTGATTACGGAAGGGACAAACATCAAAGGCGATATCGCTTCCGACGGCTCAGTCGATATCCGCGGAAGGATTGTAGGGAATGTCACCTGCAACGGCAAGCTGGTGATCACCGGTATTTTAGAGGGCAACAGCAATTCCTCCGAGTTTTTTGCAGACGCTGCAAAGGTGGAAGGCGAGGTAAACAGCACGGGTACGGTTAAGATCGGTATCGGTTCTGTCGTAATCGGCAATATTACGGCCGCTTCCGCAGTTATTGCAGGAGCCATCAAAGGCGATATTGATGTGCAGGGCCCGGTAGTGGTTGATACCTCCGCCGTTATTATGGGTAATATCAAATCCCGTTCCGTACAGATCAACAACGGCGCTGTGATCGAAGGTTTCTGCTCACAGACATATGCGGATGTTGACGTACAGAGCCTCTTTGACGAGAAGAAAGGAAATTAATCTATGAAGCGGGTTTTATTGAAATTAAGCGGGGAAGCATTGGCAGGCAGCAAAAAGACCGGTTTCGACGAGCCGACGGTGACAAAAGTAGCCCTTCAGGTCAAAAAGCTTCTGGATCAGGGCGTTGAAGTCGGCGTTGTGATAGGCGGCGGCAATTTCTGGCGCGGCCGCACCAGTGAGACGATTGACCGGGTCAAGGCGGATCAGATCGGGATGCTTGCGACGGTTATGAACTGTATTTACGTATCCGAAATCTTCCGTTCGGCAGGCATGATGACGCAGGTGCTTACGCCTTTTGAATGCGGTTCCATGACCAAGCTGTTTTCAAAAGACCGCGCGAATAAATATTTTGCACACCATATGGTGGTATTCTTTGCAGGCGGGACAGGCCATCCGTATTTTTCCACGGATACGGCGACCGTGCTGCGTGCCGTTGAGATTGAAGCGGACGGTATTCTGCTGGCAAAGGCGGTGGACGGCGTATACGATTCCGATCCGAAGCAGAATCCGGCTGCAAAACGCTACGGCAGCATTTCCATTGAAGAGGTCATTGCGCAGAAGCTTTCTGTCGTAGACATGACCGCGTCCATTCTGTGCATGGAGAATAAAATGCCGATGTACGTTTTTGCACTGCAGGAAGAGGACAGCATCATACATGCCATTTCCGGCGATTTTAACGGAACCGTTGTGACAGTATCATAAAGTTTGAGGGAGGGTTTTTTTCATGGATGCAAGGTTAGAGCCATTTGATACCAAAATGCAGAAATCACTGAATAATTTAGAAGAAGAATTTGGCGCAATCCGCGCCGGGCGCGCCAATCCGCATGTGCTGGACAAGCTGCGGGTCGATTATTACGGGACGCCGACGCCGATTCAGTCCGTAGCAAACGTCAATTCCCCGGAACCGAGGATGCTCCAGATCCAGCCGTGGGAAGCGTCTATGGTCAAGATCATTGAAAAAGCGATTCTTTCGTCCGATATCGGGATCAATCCGACAAACGACGGCAAGATCATCCGCCTGGTATTCCCGGAGCTGACCGAGGAACGCAGGAAGGAACTGGCAAAGGATATTAAGAAAAAAGGGGAAGCGGCAAAGGTTGCCGTCCGCAACATCCGCCGCGATGCCAACGACACCTTTAAAAAGCTTGGCAAAGGGGACGTATCCGAGGATGAAGTGAAAGATCTGGAAGACAACGCGCAGAAGATGACGGATAAATACATTGCCAAAATAGACAAAGCGGTTGAAGCGAAGACGAAAGAGATTATGACGGTTTAACGGCTTGGACGAATGGATTTGCAAGTAAGGGGGGACATCGCATTATGCATGTCCCCGTTTTTACCATAAATTTTAAAAGGGGAACGTCTTTATGATACCAAACCATGTTGCAATTATACTGGACGGGAACGGCCGCTGGGCCAAATCAAAGGGAATGCCGCGCAATTACGGGCATACAATGGGGGCAAAAAACGTAGAAACCGTCTGCAAGGCGGCGCATGACATGGGCATCCGCTATCTGACGCTGTATGCATTTTCAACCGAGAACTGGAATCGTCCGGCAGGGGAAGTAAGCGCGCTGATGACGCTTTTGGATTCCTACCTGAAAAACTGCCAGAGGACGGCGAAAAAGAATAATATGCGCGTGCGCGTGATCGGGGATATTTCCCGTTTAAGCGAGAAATTCCAGAAAAATATCAGGGAACTGGAAGCCGTTTCGGCAGGCTATACCGGGTTGAATTTACAGATTGCCATCAATTACGGGAGCAGGGATGAAATGCTGCGCGCAATGAAAAAGATGCTTGCCGCTTACGATTCGGGCAGGCTGTCCGCGGAGGAATTGGATGAAGCCAGATTTGCATCGTATCTGGATACGGCGGAGATTCCCGATCCGGATCTTTTAATCCGCACCAGCGGGGAGCAGCGTCTGTCCAACTACCTGCTCTGGCAGCTGGCATACAGTGAATTTTATTTTACGGATACGCCGTGGCCGGATTTTAAGGAACAGGAATTAAAACAGGCCGTGGAAGCATATAGTGCCAGAGACAGAAGATACGGCGGCATCCGGGAAAAAGAGGAAACAAATGTTTAAAACAAGGTTATTAAGCGGGATTGTCCTGGTGGCGGCAGCCCTGGCGCTGATCTTTGCCGGAGGGGACGTGCTTTTGGCGGCGCTGTTTGCGGTTTCCGTAATCGGGATGTTTGAGCTCTATCGTATTCTGGGGATCGAAAAAAGCGCGGCGGGCATAGCCGGGTATCTGGCGGCGGCCGTATTTTATGCCAATCTGTACCACCCGTTTCTGCCGGACGGGATGATATGGGTAATCGGGTCGCTGGTACTGTTGATGTTTGTCTATGTATTTACGTATCCGAAGTACCGGACCGAGCAGGTTTTCGCGGCGTATTTCGGCATATTTTATGTGGCGGTGATGCTTTCCTATGTCTATCAGACCAGGATGCTGGCGCGCGGCAGCTATATTGTATGGCTGATTTTTTTGTGCTCGTGGGGATGCGACACCTGCGCTTACTGCGTGGGCGTGCTGTTCGGGAAGCACAAAATGTCGCCGAAGCTAAGCCCGAAAAAGTCGGTCGAGGGCGCGGTCGGCGGCGTAGCCGGGAGTATGCTTCTGACTGCTTTATACGGCTGGGTATTCCGGGACGCCATGCAGGCGGGAATGCAGGAAATCATCCTGCTTTCGGCAATCAGCGGCGTCGGGGCGCTTCTCTCCATGATCGGGGATCTGGCGGCGTCCGCGGTGAAGCGGAATTACGAAATAAAAGATTACGGCACGCTGATTCCGGGCCACGGCGGGATTTTAGATCGGTTTGACAGCGTGATCTTTACGGCGCCGGTCGTTTATTTTCTGGCGGCTTATCTGATGTGACGGTACATCATTTCCATAAAAGGGGATACAGAAAGGGACATATGAAAAAAATAGCAATATTGGGTTCCACCGGTTCCATCGGGACCCAGACGTTAGAGGTAGTAAGGGAACAAAAGGATATACAAGTCACGGCCCTTGCCGCGGGCGCAAATACTGCGCTTCTGGAAGCGCAGATCCGGGAATTTCACCCGTCGCTTGCAGCCGTGTGGGACGAAGAGAACGCAAAAGAGCTGCGCCTTCGCGTGGAGGACACCGGCACGCGTATCGTATCCGGCATGGAAGGGCTCTTAGAAGCGGCCACAGAGCCGCAGTCCGAAATGCTGGTGACCGCAATTGTGGGAATGCTCGGCATCCGCCCGACCATTGCCGCAATCAAAAGCCGCAAGGCGATTGCGCTTGCCAACAAGGAAACGCTGGTCACGGCGGGGCATATCATTATGCCGTTGGCCGAAGCGTACCGTGTGCCCATCCTTCCGGTAGACAGCGAGCACAGCGCGATTTTTCAGGCGCTGCAGGGAGAAGGAGGCAGCCGGATTGCAAAAATCATCCTGACCGCGTCCGGCGGCCCGTTCCGCGGAAAAACAGAGGAGGAACTTCGCCATGTCCGGGTAGAGGACGCCTTAAAGCACCCGAACTGGGCGATGGGGCGTAAGATAACGGTAGATTCTGCGACCCTGGTCAACAAAGGGCTGGAAGTAATAGAAGCCAAATGGCTGTTTGGCGTGGAGGCGGAGCAGATCCAGGTGACTGTGCATCCGCAGAGCGTCATCCATTCGGCGGTGGAATGGGAAGACGGCGCCGTTTTGGCGCAGTTAGGCACGCCCGACATGCGCCTGCCGATTCAGTACGCCCTGTATTATCCGAAGCGGCGTCCGCTAAACGGGGAGCGGCTGGATTTGTTCGCATTAAAAAGCCTGACCTTCGAGCCGCCGGATCAAAAGACATTCCGGGGGCTTTCCCTGGCGTTTGAAGCGCTTGAAAGGGGCGGCAATGTGCCCACGGTATTTAACGCCGCAAACGAAAAAGCGGTCGCGCTGTTTTTAGACCGGAAAATCGGGTTTTTACAGATACCGGAAATCATCGAAGACTGTATGGGCCGGGCCGGTTTTGTCCCGGAGCCGGATGTGGGGCAGATTTTAGAAACGGAAGCAGAAGTATACGAACTCATTGAAAGCAGGTGGTAGTTTGAAGTTTATTATAGCAATCCTAATATTCAGCGTGATTATCTTGTTTCATGAACTGGGGCATTTTCTGTTTGCAAAACGGGCAGGCATACGGGTCAATGAATTTTGCATGGGGCTTGGGCCTACGCTGTTCGGCGTGCAGAAGGGGGAGACGTTTTATTCGATTAAATTGCTGCCCTTTGGCGGGGCATGCATGATGGAAGGGGAAGACGCCGACAGCAGCGACGACGCCTCGTTTGGCAAAAAATCCGTGTGGGCGCGGATCAGCGTTGTGGCGGCGGGCCCTGTGTTTAATTTTATCCTGGCGTATGTGATGGCGTTTGTGCTGATTAGCTTTATGGGCGTGGATACGCCTTTGATTACGAGCGTTACAAACGGTTCGCCCGCCCAGGAAGCCGGGATAAAAGAAGGCGACGTCATTGTAAAAATGAACCGCAAGCCGATCCATTTTTTCCGTGAGGTCAGCATGTACGGCATGTTTTATGAAGGCGATCCGGTAAAAATAACCTATGAGAGGGACGGGCAGCGCCATGCCGCCGAACTGACGCCGGCGTACGACGAAAAAACCGGCCGCTATGTACTCGGACTTGGCAGCCAGAGCACGCTGGCACGCAAAAAGGGAAACGTGCTTTCCAATCTGAAATACGGCGTGTACGAGATAAAATACTGGATCTGGACGACGCTGCAGAGCCTGAAAATGCTGGGTACGGGAAAAGTCAGCCCGAATGAAATGTCAGGCCCTGTGGGCATTGTAAAAACGATTGGGGATACGTATGAGGCGAGCAGGAGCGACGGGTATTTTTATGTCTTTTTGAATATGCTCAATTTTTCCATTCTGTTAAGCGCGAACTTAGGCGTGATGAACCTGCTGCCCCTTCCGGCGTTAGACGGCGGACGGCTGGTATTTTTGCTGCTTGAGGCGGTGCGCAGGAAAAAAGTCAATCCGGAGAAAGAGGGCATGGTGCACTTTGTCGGAATCGTGATTTTAATGGGAATCATGGTGCTTGTCATGTTTAACGATATCCGGAAACTGTTTATCTAAAGGAGAACAAGAAAATGCAAAGGATGCAGACGAAGACCGTAACAATCGGAAACCGCGTGATTGGCGGGGGAAACCCCGTCTTAATCCAGTCTATGACCAATACCAAAACAGAAGATGCCAAAGCCACCGCAGCGCAGGCAAACCGCCTGGCGGCGGCGGGCTGCGATATCATCCGCTGCGCCGTTCCGACCATGGAAGCGGCGCAGCGGCTTTCTGAAATCAAAAAACAGATTTCCATTCCGCTTGTGGCGGACATCCATTTTGACTACCGCCTGGCGATTGCCGCAATCGAACACGGCGCGGATAAAATCCGCATCAATCCGGGCAATATCGGGGGCAGGGAGCGTTTAAAAGCCGTTGTGGACGCGGCGAAAGAACGTAACGTCCCGATCCGCATCGGCGTCAACAGCGGTTCTCTGGAAAAAGAGCTGGTGGAAAAATACCGGGGCGTTACGGCGGAAGGGATTGTGGAGAGCGCGCTGGATAAAGCGGGCATGATTGAGCAGATGGGGTATGACAACCTGGTGATCAGCATCAAATCTTCGGACGTGCTGATGTGTGTGAAGGCCCATGAGCTGATTGCGGCAAAAACGGATCACCCGCTGCATGTCGGGATTACGGAAGCTGGGACGCTAATTAGCGGCAATATCAAATCTGCCGTCGGGCTGGGGCTGATTCTGCACCAGGGGATTGGAGATACCGTCCGCGTGTCGCTGACGGGGGATCCGCTGGAAGAAGTGAAGTCGGCGAAGCTGATTTTAAAGACGCTCGGACTTCGGACAGGCGGTATTGAGGTGGTTTCCTGCCCGACCTGCGGCAGGACGCAGATTGATTTGATTTCGCTGGCAAACCAGGTGGAAAATATGGTGGCGGATATTCCGCTTACGCTCAAGGTCGCCGTAATGGGCTGCGTGGTGAACGGGCCGGGAGAAGCGAAGGAAGCGGATATCGGGATTGCGGGCGGCATAGGGGAAGGTCTGATTATCAAAAAAGGGAAGGTATATAAAAAGGTGCCGGAGGCGCAGCTTTTGGAGGAACTGCGGAAGGAACTGCTGGCGTGGGACGACAGCGGGCATTGAGGAAAGAGACACACCGTCTCTTTCCTTTTTTCCGGCTGAAATGTTAGGATTCCAGACAGGCTGTTTTTTGGGTCAGGCTGTTTACCCACGCGTATTTTTTGTAATGCAGGTACACGACAGGCAGTTTTACAATTTCGTCCAGGTTCAGCACGAAATAGACTGCAAGCACCGGCCAGTGCAAAACAAACGCTGCAATGCACCCAAGCGGCACCGTTACGCACCACAGCGTTATGGTATCGCAAATCAGCCCGAACTGCGTATCTCCCCCGGCTCCGAAAATTCCTCCAATGGTCGTTGTATTGATGGACTTTCCGATCAGATAGTATGAACTGACGGCAAACATCCACTTCAAATATTCTTCCGCCTGGCCGTTTAGCCCTGAAAAACGGAGGATAAGGGGCGAGGTGAGGAGCAAAAGACCGCCTGAGGCAATGCCGCTTAATATTGCAAGACGGCACAGCCTCCCGCCGTATTCCCGCGCTTTTTTCAGCCTTCCGGCTCCAAGTTCGTTGCCGACTAAGATGCTGCCTCCGTTGCCGATTCCGATGCAGAAGCATACCATCAGGTTTTTTGCAATGTTTGCAATGGAATTTGCCGCCACAGCGTCGCTTCCCATATGCCCCATTACAACAGAATACATGGTGAACCCGCAGCCCCAGGCAAGCTGGTTTCCCAAAAGCTGCAGGGTGTATTTCCAGTAAACACGGCCAAGGGCACGGTTTTTATGCAAAAAATAAGACAGGTTCAGCCGTATCCGCCCGGCTTTCTTGGAATCTATAACCGTCCATGCACATTCCACAGCCCTTGCGGCCGAAGTTGCCAGGGCGGCTCCGGCAATGCCCATAGGTTTTATGTCGCCAAGCCCGAAAATAAAAAGCGCATTTAATAAGATATTTAACAGGACGGCGGAGGAACTTATCACAGTGCTTTTTACGGCGTGGCCGCTGTTTTTCATAATGCAAAGATAGATCTGGGAGACGCCGCAAAACAGATAAGAAACGGACGACGCTTTAAGGTAAACCGACCCGCCCGCAATCAGCGCCGCTTCCGGCGTAAAAAAGCGCATCAGCGTCTGCGGTAAGAAAAATGAGCCGGCAAAAAATACACATGAAACCAAAAGGGAGGCGCGCAGTACAAACGCCAGTATTTTTTCGACGGCGCTACGGTCTCCTGTTCCCCAATACTGCGCCGCCATCATGCTTGCCCCTGCGCACAACGCCGTCAGGAACAGGTTAAAGACAAACGTTACCTGCCCGGCAAGGGAAACGGCGGACAGGGCGTCCTGGCTTATCATGCCAAGCATAACGGCGTCCGACGCCCCTACCAAAGACAGCATAAACTGTGAAAAAGCAATCGGGAGCACCAAAGACAATAATTTTTTATAAAATTCACGGTTCATTTTTTGTTTCTCCTCTCTGTCGTTTTTAAATATTGGTGATGTTGTGATGCTGTAGCATTATATCATCAAAATCGCTTGATTTTTAGAATTATTCCGTCATATAATAGTACAAAACAGCCATTTTTTATAAGAGGGAGAAAAATATGATAGCTCCATGTACTTGCCCGACGGATCCGCAGAAGCGGGAATTGAAAGCGCACGGTTCCTTTGCATTTCCTGCGGCTTGTTATGAAAACAACGAAAAAACGCTTCCCGTCCCCTGGCACTGGCATGATGAACTGGAATTTTGTATTACGGAAGAGGGAGGCGTTACCGCGCATATCGGATCCGAGGCATATCGGATGAAAAAAGGCGAAGGATGTTTTATTAACGCAGGCGTCCTGCATGCTTTTGAACAATCAGAAAAAAACGATTCTTCCGGTGTGAAGCAGCATGCGGTGGTATTTCATCCCCGTCTGGTAGGAGGCAGTATGGACAGCGTGTTCTGGCAGAAGTACGTCCTGCCGCTGACGTCGGATCGCTGTCTTCCCGGCTTTTTTCTGAGCGGAGCGGTTCTGTGGCAGAAGGAACTGTTGTCTTATATCCGTAAGGCTTTTTTTAGCTGTGCATATGAAGAACCGGATTATGAGATTGCTGTGCGCAGCGCGCTTTCAGAGTGTATGGCAGTCTTAAGGCGCAGTCAGGACGTGCAGACAGTACGTTTATCCGAAAAAAGCATCCGCCAGAATGAGCGCATGAAGCAGATGCTTTCGTTTATCCAGCAGTTTTTTGGTGAAACCATAACGGTCAGGCAGATTGCGCAAAGCGCGAGCATCAGTGAAAGCGAATGTATGCGCTGCTTCCGCCAGACGATCGGGACGACGCCGGGCGCGTATCTGAAAAATTACCGGCTGCAGTATGCGGCGGAACTGTTAAAGAACACGGACATTTCGGTTGCTTCTGCCGCAAGCCGGTGCGGTTTTCAGGAAATGAGTTATTTTTCCAGGGCTTTCCGGAACGTTTATGGATGTACGCCTTCCGGATATCGAAAATAAGAATTGGCCTGAAACCGATAAGAATATGGGGAAAGGGGGCAGTATGACGGAACGCTCTTCCTGCGGGCAGCGGCGTAGCAGAGCAGTTGGCGGAGTGGGCGGGAATGAAACAGATTGAATATGGAATAAAGGAGATAGATTATGGTAATAAAGAAAATGGCGGCGTTTATTTTGATCATATGCATGTTGTCTGTATCTGTTTTTCCGGCGGGCTCGGTGAAGGCGGCAGATTCAGATGAGTTTGAAAACGCAGAGGTAATCCGGGCGGAGGATTATATGGGGTATGTCAATACGGACAAAGGAAATGACTGGGCCGAGGCTATTCAGATGATGATTGCGGACGCAAAAGAGATGAATGCCGACGGCGAAGTCCCGGTTGTGATAAGTTTCCCGGAAGGTACGTATGATATTTATGAGGATCAGGCCTATAAAAAGGAATTGTATATTTCCAATACCGTAGGCGCAAACCAGAATTATAATATGAAAAACATCGGGTTTTTATTTGAGGGTATGAAAAATGTTATACTGGACGGGAACGGTTCTTTGTTCTTATTCCACGGCAGAATGATGACATTTGCCGCAATTGACTGCACAAACGTTACATACCAAAATCTCTCATTTGATTTTAAGGTTCCGTCGGTTATTGACGTTACGGTGGAATCGGTTCAGGAAAGCGAACGTTCTGCAACGGTCTTGGTGCCGGAATGCTTCAATTATGAAGTGAACGGGACGACGGTTACCTGGAAAAGCGATATAAGCCCGTACAGTGGGAACCATTACTGGACGGCTACCAACGCGCTGTCAAATATTGCAAATCAGATTTACGACGCAAATACAGGGCTTACGGTGCGTGAAGGAACAAAGCTGTTTAACGGGCTTACCAATATTACGGAAATTTCCGATCACAGGCTGAAATTTACATACAGCAGCAGTGTTCCGGACAATGTTAAAGCCGGCCGTTCTTATCAGATGCGCAATACGACAAGGGATCATTCGGCTATGTTTTTCTGGAAAAGCGAAGGGATTACGCTCAAAGATGTCAACGCGCATTTCCTGTACGGATTTGGCGTGGTAGGGCAAAATTCTTCTGATATTACGTTGGACGGCGTCAATTTTGACGTGCCGGAAGGCAGCGGCAGGAGTACGGCAGGATTTGCGGATTTTGTGCAGATGTCCGGCTGTAAAGGGGAGATCCGGGTAGAAAACTGTACGTTTGTCAACCCGCACGACGATCCCATTAATATTCACGGGACATTTATGAAAGTTATCAGCAAATCAGCTGATAACAAAACGTTTACGGTACGGTATATGCACCATGAAACAGCCGGGTTCCCGAATTTCTTCCCGGGGGATCAGGTGGAGTTTATGACAGCGGGCAATATGACCCGGGCAGCGGATTCCGTTGCAGAGGTAGTGAGCGTAAAAGGACCGACCGGGGACGCCGGGACGCAACAGAGCGGAACGGGTAGTCTGACGGATATTGAAATTACGCTGGACAGGGCGCTGCCGGGAATACAGCCGAATACGCATGTTGTGGAAAATATAACGTATACCCCAAGCGCAGTAATACAAAATAACGTATTTAAGCAGGTTCCAACCAGGGGTATTTTGGTTACGACCAGAAAAAAAGTTGAAATTAAAGATAACCTGTTCGACGGTATGGGCATGGCGTCTATATATATTTCAAATGATGCGCAGGGCTGGTATGAGTCCGGCCCGGTGGAAGACGTGACGATTGAGGGGAATACCTTCTTACGCCCGGCAGCGTCAGCCGCGGTTATTTTTATAGAGCCGACCAATCCGTCTGTTTCTACGGAACAGCCCATTCATGAAAATATTGCAGTCCGCAACAATACGTTTTTTATGCAGAACGGTCAGGTGTTAAACGCCAAATGTACCAAAAATTTAAGCTTTACGGGCAATGAGATTTACCGTTATAATCCGGACGTGAAGCTGACGTTAAGCGTTTCCGGGGAGACGCTGCGCGCTGGTAAGCAGATTAAACTTTTGGCAGAAGGAAGCGGGAAAGTGATGTCGTCTGATTTGTATTCGTTTAACGGCTGTAAAGGAGTGACGTTAGACGGCAATTATTATGACGGCGGCTTAAAGTTAAACGTCCAGACAAGCAACATGGGCACAGGAGACGTAACAGTCGGAGCGGAGGAAGGCGTTGTCGTAAACGGCAATGCAAACGTACTCCCGGCAGTAAGGAATATCCGGTTTGAAAGCAGCGACGAGAGTATTTTGAAAATTGAAGCCGACGGGACGGCAACCGGGCTTACGCCGGGAACGGTTACGGTTTTGGCCTATATGCCTTTTGGCGAAGAGAAAATTGTGTCAAACGAGGTTACGGTAACGGTAATGGCGTCCACCGCGGCAAAAGACAATGCCTACTTAGAGAGCGCCGTACTGTCTGAGGGAATTTTGCTCGATCAGCCGTTTAACAGCGACGGCGCTTCCTATACCGGATCAGCCGGAAAAGAGACGGGTTCCATTCAGCTGAAAGCAGAACAGGCAGACGCGCGGATAGAAGCCGTTTTAGACGGAAAAAGCGTCGGCGTAGGCAAGGGCAGCCTGAATGCGCAGCTTCGCATCCATGCCGGCATCAATAAATTGGACGTTTGCGTCACTTCTCCAAACGGGGCAAAGGAAAAGGTATACCGTTTTGCGCTGGATGGGATCAGCACCACATATCTGTCGGATATTGACTGGGATGAAGCGCAGTCTTCCGGCAGCAACGGGCAGACGGCGGTAAAAGACAAGAGTACGGACAGGAATCCGATTACCCTTCTGTCCGAAGACGGCGCAGACCGTGTTTTTGAAAAAGGGCTGGGAGTCCATGCGCCCTGTACGTTGGTGTATGATATCGAAGGGCTTGGCTATACGACATTTTCTTCTTATGTGGGAATCGATCAGGAAATTACCAAGCCGGATGAGCCGGATGTTAAAGTTTGCGTTTATGGCGACGGGAATCTCTTAAAACAGACGGGTACCATCACAGCCGCAACGCCGATGGAACTTATCACCGTTGATATTACAGGCGTCCGGGAACTGAAATTAGTTGTAGAAGAGTTCGAACATGACTGGAGCGATCATGTGGATTTTGCAGATGCAAAACTGATTTCTCCGTTGCAGGAACAAAAAGAGGTTCCTGTTATCCGTTACAGCGCCTTTCCAAAAGCGGGCGGCGTACTTTCGGCAAGCGCAGGCAGCTTTTCGTCTTCGAACGGCTTTATACCGGCGAGTGAGGGATCGGTTGTCCTGACGGCGCAGGCAGCGGCCGGATACGCGTTCTTGGGCTGGTATGATGCAGAAGGCGTTCAGTGTTCGCCGGATGCGTCGTATATGGTTTCTGGTATCAAAACGGATGCGGCTTATACGGCAAAATTTGCGGCTTCTAACAGGCTTTTGCTTGAAACGGCAGTAAACGAGGCGGCACAAAAAGATCTGTCCGGTTTTACGGCGGAGAGCATAGCGGTATACCGCGCGGCGCTTGCGGAGGCACAGGGCGTTTTGGGCAGGGCGGACGTTACTCCGGAAGAGGTAGAGCAGGCCTTAAGCGCTTTAAAAAGGGCGCAGGATCAGTTAAAGTCAATACCGATGCCGCCTGTCGGCCAGGATCCGAATCCGCAGCCAAACACGACAGCAGTCCCGTCGGCAGGAACGACGTTTGAGGCGGCAGGATTCCGTTTTAAAGTCAGAAAATCCGATGCCGCAAACGGAACCGTTTCCCTGGTAAAAACAGTCGGAAAGAAGAAATCAAAGCTTACGGTGCCCGATGCTGTGAAAAAAGACGGATATACATTTAAAGTAACCGAAATCGATAGGAAAGCATTTCAGAAAAATACAAAAATAACAGGAATTACAATCGGGAAAAATATCAGCAAGATTGGTACGCAGGCGTTTAGCGGATGTTCTAAGCTGAAAAATATTACGTTTAAGGGAACAAAAGCCCCGAAAATCAATAGCAAAGCTTTCAAGGGAACTGCAGCGAAGAGCAAAGTAATGATACCTAAAAAAATGCCTGCGGCGCAGCTAAAAAAACTTAAAAGCCGGATGAAGGCGGCAGGTATTTCGAAAAATGCTGTTTACAAGAAAAAATAAGATTTTTCCAAACACATAAAATGGGCGGCGCACATGTTGCGCCGCCTTATTTTTCTTGTGTTTTCCAGCTGTGTATGCTATAATGCAACGCAGTATTGGGGGGATTATTATGAGAAACAGAACAACGCATTTTTTGACGGTCAGCCTGGCAATTACTTCGGTTTTCTGCGTTATTATTTTTTCGGTCCAAAGTATCTGGAACCATACTATGGGAGCAAAGGCCATTACGGATCTTGGCATTATATATATGTCTGGAATGAGCGAGCAGATGGCAAATCATTTCGGGACTACAATTGAACTGCAGCTGGAGCAGGTGCAGTCTCTGGCAGATTCTGTCCAGCCGGAAAGCGCGGACGGAGGGACAAAAATGCGGGAGTCTTTGACGCGTATTGCACGTTCGCGCGGTTTTGAGTACCTGGCTTTTTATATGGCCGACGGCGAGTTTGACATGGTTTACGGTTCGCGTATGCAGTCAGGGCTTCCGGAGGCATTTTTACACTCTCTTTTAAAAGGGGAGGAAAAAGTAAGCGCCGGATGGGACGAAGAAGGCGCTCCGGTTGTTATGATGGGCATTCCGGTTTCTTATGCTTTTGAGGACGGCACAAACTGTATCGCTCTGGTGGCTGGCCGGCCTGTCAGCTATCTGAGCGACACACTGGCTTTGAATGTGGATGCTTCTGTTGTGGATTACTCCATTATCCGCCGAAACGGAAGCTTTATTTTGCACAGTAACCATATGAAAGAAAGCGTCAATTATTTTGAGCGGGTAGACAGCCTGTATGAACGGATTTCCGGAAAGGATCCCAAACAGTATGCCGCGGAATTGACGGATGCGATGGATCATAAGCGGGATTATACGAGTGAAGTACAGGTCGCCGGGGAGCGGTACAATCTGTACTGTACCGGCCTGCCCAATTCGGAATGGCATCTGCTTTTGTATATGTCGTACGGAAATATTGATGAAACAATTGCACGCCTGGGGTTTCAGTGGAGCGTCGTTTCTCTGGGCGGGTGCGTTTTGATACTTTGTATTTTGCTTCTGGTATTCCTGGGATATTTCCGCCTGACCAGGCAGCAGATCCGCACGCTGGATGAAGCGAGGAAGTCGGCCGATAAAGCGCGTCGGACAGCAGAGCGGGCAAGCCAGGTGAAAAGCGAATTTCTCTCCAATATGAGCCATGATATCCGCACCCCGATGAACGGGATTATGGGTATGACGACCGTGGCGATCGCCAACCTGGAAAATACGCCCAGGGTCAGTTCCTGCCTGCGCAAAATCAACGTTTCCAGCCGGCATTTACTGGGGCTTCTCAATGACATGCTGGATATGTCCAAAATCGAGAAGGGCTATCTGTCCATGAATATAGAACCGGTTTCGCTGCGTGAAATTGTACACAACGTACTGACGATTATCCAGCCGCAGATTCATGAAAAGAAACAGAATTTCAATATCTATACGCAGGATATTATCTGTGAAAATGTGCTGGGGGACGCTGTCCGGATGCCACAGATCCTCTTAAACTTATTGGGCAACGCAACAAAATTTACGCCGGAAAACGGAGAAATCCAGGTGGTCATCCGCCAGGAAGATTCCCCGAAGGGAGACGGTTATATCCGGACGCATTTGTATGTAAAAGACAATGGCGTAGGCATGGACGCGGAATTTAAAAATAAAATATTCGACGCGTTTGTCAGGGAGGACAGCGGCCGCGTGCAAAAGGCCGAGGGCGCAGGGCTTGGGCTTACCATTACAAAGCATATCGTGGACGCCATGAAAGGCGCGATTGTAGTGGAAAGCATGCCAAAAGAGGGCAGCACGTTCCATGTGATACTGGATTTGGAAAAAACACATATGCAGGAACTTGCGCTTAAGCTGCCCCAGAGGGATATACTTGTTGTAGATGATGATAAAAGGGTGTTGGAGACGGCGGATAAAATGTTACGTTCCATCGGGCTGAAACCGGATTCGGTTTTGGATGAGGACGAGGGTTTTAAACTGGCGTGTAAGCGGCAGAAAGACGGGAACGGTTACCATATGATCCTGTTGGACTGGAGTTTAAAGGAACCCGGCTGTATTCATATGATGGAACAGCTTCGCCTGCACCTGGGCAATGATATCCCGATTATTATTTTGTTTGACGGGGATTGGGGAGAAGTGGAAACGGAAGCCCGAGCCGCCGGGGCGACCGGATGTATTGCAAAGCCTCTGTTTCGTTCGAGTTTGTATTACGGGCTGCGCAAATATGCGGAATCAGATACCGTCCGGCAGCCGGCCAGGGAGGAAGAAGAGCCGGCGGATTTTTCAGGAAGGCGGATTTTGATAGCGGAGGACAATGAACTGAACTGGGAGATTGCCAACGAACTGCTTGCCAGTATCGGAATAGAGCTGGATTGGGCCAGGGACGGGCAGATTTGTACGGAAAAATTTGAACAGTCGCCGCTTTACTGGTATGACGGGGTTTTGATGGATCTTAGGATGCCTAATATGACAGGGGTTGAAGCGGCCGTGGCGATCCGTGCCATGAACCGGGAGGATGCGGCAAAGATTCCGATTATCGCCATAAGTGCGGATGCTTTTTATGACGATGTGAAGCGCTGCCTTGACTGCGGAATGAATGCGCATACTTCAAAGCCGATTGATTTACAGGAATTGTCGTCGCTGCTGGATAAGCATTTCCGCCAGTATGATTTGGAGCGGGGGTGATTTCTGGCAAATACGTTTTAGTGAATGATGTTGGCAAAGTTCCGTCAGCCAGAGGACAGGGGAAGCGGCGTTCGCGGTGTGACAGGATGAAACGGCTCTAAAGTATCCCGTTTTATGGAATCGGATAGGGACGCAACCGCCGGAAATGCGCCGTCCATGGCGCATTCCGGCTTGCACGATAAGTGGTTTTCGTTTTCGAAATCTTCTCGATGGGTGCGAAGCAGATGGTTCCAGGTTTCAATTTTTGGCCGGATGGAGTATTGGGGCATGTTTAAAAAATTGGAATGTTGTCCATACTTTTACATATGATGTATTAGCGCTGTAACGGTCCGCTGCAGCGCTTGGAAAGGTAGGACAGGATGAAAACATTTGAGGAACTGTATCAGGAAATCATGGAGCAGGAGTTAAAAAACGGCAGGAGCCTTTCGGAGCAATACGACAATTATCCGATGGACTGCCTGCTGCACCCGAAGGATTACGCCCCGGTGATCCCGGTCGGAAGCTGCGATACCTGTGAAGGAGAGGGAAGCTGCCAGAAAAGCTGCGTTTTTGACGCGATAAAAAAGATAGACGGCAGGATTTATATTGACCCGCAGAAGTGTACAGGCTGCGGGGTCTGCGTCGACGTCTGCAAGATGGGGCATCTGATCGAAAACAGGGAAATTTATCCGGTCTTGGAAGCCTTGTGCGACCGCAGCCGGGAAGTGTATGCGCTGATTGCCCCTGCGTTTGCCGGGCAGTACGGCAAGGATGCAGGAGCGGGGCAATTGCGCGCAGCGTTTAAGAAAATCGGTTTTACCGGTATGGTGGAGGTGGCTGCGTTTGCGGATATCCTTACGTTAAAGGAAGCGCTTGAATTTGACCGTCATGTGGTGGAACAGGGGGATTTCCAGCTTACCAGCTGCTGCTGTCCGGTCTGGATTGCGATGATCCGCGATATTTATCAGGATCTGGTCGGCCATGTGCCGGGTGCGGTATCGCCGATGGTTGCCGCCGGAAGGGTGGTCAAGCAGCTGCATCCAAACGCCGTTACGGTATTTATCGGGCCGTGCATGGCAAAGAAGAAAGAAGCCAGGGAGCCGGATATTGCGGATGCGGTGGATTTTGTGCTGACCTTTCAGGAGGTGGAGAAATTTTTTGACGCAATGAACTTAAAGCCGCAGAAGCTTTCTTCGGACGAGCGGGAGCATTCCTCAAGGGCGGGGCGCATTTATGCCAGGACGTCCGGCGTCAGCGAAGCGGTCCGGACAACCGTAGAGCAGCTAAATCCCGGCAAAAAGGTAAAAGTGAAAGCCGAGCAGGCGGACGGGGTTTTGGCGTGCAAAGACCTGATTGAAAGAATCCGGAACGGAGAAACGGACGGAAATTTCTTTGAAGGCATGGCATGCAGCGGGGGCTGCGTGGGCGGGCCGAAGGTTCTGATCCCGAAAGAAGAGGGAAAGGAATTCGTAAACCGGTACGGGGAAGAAGCGGCTTATAAAACGCCCCTTGAGAATCCTTATGTAAAAGAACTGCTTAAAAGGCTGGGCTTTACGGACATTATGGATTTTCTGGAGCATTCGGATTTGCTGACGCGCAGCTTTGTAAGCGGGGACAGCCGCTGATCGCACAGAAATCCGTAACAGTTCCTCCTTTTGGCTTTCCTGTTACAGAATCCGGCCTATTTCAAGTTTGCCTTCGGCAAAGGAGCCGGATTCCCTGCTGTTTTTGCTATATTGGCTACGAACTGCGCAGCAAGTGCGCAGTTGCAGGCCAAACTGTTACAGAAATCCACAAAAAATTTGACGAAACTATTGATTTTTTGGCAGAATTTCTATATATTTATATTAAAGACGGTCAAAGAACCTGTCAAAAAATATCTGTAAAAATCTTTTAAGGAGGAAATCAAATGTCTAGAGCAAAAAAGTCAATGGATGGTAACACGGCTGCCGCACATGTTGCGTATGCCTTTACGGATGTTGCTGCCATTTACCCGATTACGCCTTCCAGCCCAATGGCTGATACGGTAGACCAGTGGTCTGCGGCAGGGCAGGAGAATATTTTCGGGAATCAGGTGAAAGTAGTGGAAATGGAATCAGAAGCGGGTGCAGCGGGCGCGGTTCACGGCTCCCTTGCAGCAGGCGCTTTGACAACTACCTTTACAGCATCCCAGGGGTTATTGCTGATGATCCCGAATATGTACAAGATTGCGGGCGAGCAGCTTCCGTGCGTATTTGACGTATCCGCACGTACCGTTGCGACACAGTCCTTGAATATCTTCGGCGACCACAGCGACGTATATGCCTGTCGCCAGACTGGTTTTGCTATGTTATGCGAGACAAACACACAGGAAGTTATGGATTTAAGCCCGGTTGCGCACTTGGCGACCATCGAGGGCAAGGTTCCGTTTATCAACTTCTTTGACGGTTTCCGTACCTCTCACGAGATTCAGAAGATCGAAGAGTGGGATTACGCAGATCTCAAAGAAATGTGCAATATGGACGCGGTGAAGGCGTTCCGCGACCATGCGCTCAATCCGGAGCATCCGGCGATGCGCGGTTCCCATGAGAACGGCGACGTATTCTTCCAGCACCGTGAAGCCTGCAACCCGGTATATGACGCGCTTCCGGCTATCGTAGAGAAGTATATGGCAAAAGTCAATGAAAAGCTCGGCACCAACTACAGCCTGTTCAACTACTACGGCGCCGAAGATGCGGACCGCGTCATCGTAGCGATGGGTTCCATCAACGACGTTGCGGAAGAAGTGATTGATTATATGACCGCAAAGGGCGAGAAGGTAGGCCTTATCAAGGTTCGCTTATACCGTCCGTGGGTAGCGGATGCATTCTTAAAAGCGCTTCCGAAGACGGCTAAGAAAGTGGCTGTTCTGGATCGTACAAAAGAGCCGGGCTCCCTTGGGGATCCGCTGTTCTTAGACGTAGCCGCAACCTTACGTGAAGCAGGATTAAATGATGTAATTTTAACCGGAGGACGTTACGGTTTAGGTTCGAAAGACACACCGCCTTCCAGCGTATTCGCAGTATACAAAGAGCTCGAAAAAGACGCTCCGAAGCCGCGCTTTACAATCGGTATCGTAGACGACGTGACGAACTTAAGCTTACCGGAAGTAAAACCGGCTCCGATTACGGCTGCAGAAGGCACCGTAGAGTGCAAGTTCTGGGGACTTGGCGGCGACGGTACGGTAGGCGCAAACAAGAACTCCACCAAGATCATCGGCGATCATACGGACAAATATATCCAGGCATACTTCCAGTATGACTCCAAGAAAACAGGCGGCGTTACCATTTCCCACTTAAGGTTCGGCGACAAGCCAATCAGAAGCCCGTATTACATCAACCAGGCCGACTTTGTGGCATGCCACAACCCGGCTTACGTAAACAAGGGCTTTAAGATGGTACAGGACGTAAAACCGGGCGGCGTATTTATGATCAACTGCCAGTGGTCCGACGAAGAGTTGGAGCACCACTTAAACGCAGACGCGAAGAAATACATCGCGGACAACAACATCCAGCTTTACACCATCAACGCCATTGACAAAGCAATCGAAATCGGTATGGGCAAACGTACCAATACGATTTTGCAGTCTGCATTCTTCAAACTGGCAAACGTTATGCCGATCGAAGAAGCAGTTGACTTTATGAAAGCAGCAGCAAAGAAATCCTACGGCAAGAAAGGCGACGCGATTGTAGAGATGAACTATAAGGCAATCGACGCCGGCGTAGACGCAGTACATAAAGTAGAAATTCCGGCTTCCTGGAAGAACCCGGCGGCAGATCCGGCGAAGAAGCCGTATACAGGTATTCCGAAGACCGTTAAGATGGTAGAGGATCTTTTGGATCCGATTTCCATCATGGATGGCGACAGCCTTCCGGTTTCTGCATTTGCAGAGAACCCGGACGGACAGTTTGAGCTTGGCGCATCCGCATACGAAAAACGCGGTACGGCAGTAACCGTTCCGACCTGGGACGCTGAGAAATGTATCCAGTGTAACCAGTGCGCATTCGTATGTTCCCATGCTACCATCCGTCCGTTTATGTTAAGTGAAGAAGAAGTAAAAGCCGCTCCGGCCAATATCAAGCTTGCTGATATGAAGCCGAAGGCAGGCGAGTACAAATATACCATGAGCGTATCCCCGCTTGACTGTATGGGATGCGGCGAGTGTATCACCGTATGTCCGGTAGGCGCAATCTCCATGGTTCCGCAGGAATCACAGGCAGACGAGCAGCCGGTATTCGATTACTTGGTAGCAAACGTCGGCAAGAAGCCGGGTATGCCTGCGGACAACACCGTAAAAGGCTCCCAGTTCAACCAGCCGCTCTTAGAGTTCTCCGGCTCCTGCGCAGGATGTGCCGAGACCTCTTATGCACGTTTGATTACACAGCTGTTCGGCGAGCATATGTACATTTCCAATGCAACCGGATGTTCTTCTATCTGGGGCGGCCCGGCAGCAACCTCACCGTATACGGTAAACAAAGACTCGAAGAAAGGCCCGGCATGGGCAAACTCCCTGTTTGAGGACAATGCAGAGCATGGCTTCGGTATGCAGATTGGCCAGAAGGTACTGCGTGAGCAGGCAATCGCAAGCGCCGAGAAATGCGCAACGTCTGATAAAGCAGGTGAAGAACTGAAAGCTGCATTTGCAAAATTCATGGAAACAAAGGACGATACAAGGGCCAATGGGGCTGCAGCGGACGCACTGGCTGCAGAACTTGAAAAAGCGGCGCAGGCAGGATGCCCGGACGCAGCGGCTGCCCTTGAGAAAAAAGATTACCTTGCTAAGAAATCCATCTGGATCTTCGGCGGCGACGGATGGGCTTATGATATCGGCTTCGGCGGATTAGACCATGTGCTTGCTGCAGGCGAGAACGTTAACGTTATGGTATTCGATACCGAGATGTATTCCAATACCGGCGGCCAGGCTTCCAAGGCTTCCAACATCGGCGAGGTTTGCCAGTTCGCAGCTTCCGGTAAGGATATCGGCAAGAAGAGCCTTGCAGAAATCGCTATGAGCTATGGTTATGTATATGTAGCGCAGATTGCGATGGGCGCAAATATGGCTCAGGCAGTGAAAGTAATCGCTGAAGCGGAAGCTTACAACGGCCCGTCCTTAATCATCGGCTACGCTCCATGCGAGCTGCACGGCGTAAAAGGCGGCATGAACCACTGCCAGGATGAAATGAAGAAAGCGGTTGCTTCCGGTTACTGGAACCTCTTCTCGTTCAACCCGGCGCTTAAGGCAGAAGGTAAGAATCCGTTCACGTTAACCTCCAAACCGGGCGACGGAACCTATCAGGAATTCTTAAACAACGAAACACGTTACAGCCGCCTGACAAGGGCATTTCCGGATCGCGCCGAGAAACTCTTCGCAGAGTCCGAGAAGGCTGCAAACGAGAGATACGAGCATCTGCTTCGGCTGGTAGAGCTTTACAAATAAGATAAGGCTTTTAACCTGAAGGAAACATGATATAGAAAAAGGCACAGCTTCCGAAATTTGAGGCTGTGTCTTTTTTGCAAGGAGGAAGGAATGGCTTATTTTCCGTTGTTTATGGAATTAAACGGCGTATGCTGCCTGGTAGCCGGAGGGGGGCGGATTGCGCTCCATAAGGTGAAGGTATTAAAAGACTTTGGGGCTAAAGTTACAGTAGTGGCGGATAAGATCCTCCCGGAGTTAAAAGCAGCGGAAGGGATTTGCTGCCGGGAACGGAATTTTGTTCCGGAAGATTTAGCAGGGCAGGCGCTTGTGGTGGCTGCCACAGACGATCCTGGCGTCAACCACAGAATCAGCCTGCTGTGCCAAAAACAGCGCATTCCGGTCAATGCGGTGGATCAGATGGAAGACTGCAGCTTTATTTTTCCCGCATACGTAAAAGAAGGGGAAGTTGTGGCTGCATTTGTCAGCGGCGGGCAAAGCCCGGCTGTTTCGCAGTACTTAAAGGAACGGACGCGCCCGGTTTTAACGGAACTGGTGGGCAGGCTGGCTTCGCAGCTTGGCGGCCTTCGGGAAGAGGTAAAGAGGATTGTCCCGAAACGGGAACAAAAGGCGTTTTACCGGGCGCTTCTGCGTCTGGGTTTAGAAAAAGAAAGCGTATTAACAGAGGAAGAAATCAGCCAAATCATAGGAGGGAAAGCAGAATGGAAAGAATGAGAAGGCTCCGGGTAAGCCCTGCTGTGCGCAGTATGGTGAGAGAGCATCACGTGCGCACGGAAGAACTGGTTTATCCTGTTTTTGTCATCGAAGGGCAAAATATCTGCCGTCCGGTGGAATCAATGCCCGGCATATGCCAGTATTCCCTGGATCGCCTGCCGGAAGAATTAAACCGCGTGACGGGCGCCCGCATTCCGGCCGTGCTGCTCTTTGGGATTCCGGCGCATAAGGACGAAACAGGCAGCGGCGCGTACGATGCGGATGGGATTATCCCCAAAGCAATCCGGCTGATAAAATCAGAGGAGCGTTATCAAAATCTGGTTGTGATAGCAGACGTCTGCCTGTGTGAATACACTTCACACGGCCACTGCGGCCTGGTCAAAGACGGGGTTATTTTAAATGATGAAACGCTGCCCCTGCTGGCTCAGGCGGCGGTAAGCTACGCTGCGGCGGGCGCGGATATGGTGGCGCCGAGCGATATGATGGACGGGCGCGTGGGAGCCATCCGCAGCGCGCTTGATGGAAACGGGTTTTCCCATATTCCAATTATGGCGTACAGCGCCAAGTTTGCGTCTGCGTTTTACGGCCCGTTCCGCGACGCCGCGCATTCCGCTCCCGGTTTTGGCGACCGTAAAACGTATCAGATGGATCCGGCAAACGGGCGGGAAGCAATGCGTGAAATCAGGGCGGATCTATTGGAAGGAGCGGATATTATCATTGCCAAGCCGGCCATGGCATATGCGGATATTATCCGGGAGGCCAGCGCCCGTTTTGGCGTTCCGGTCGCAGCTTATAACGTGAGCGGGGAATACGCCATGGTAAAGGCGGCCGCGGCGAACGGCTGGCTGGACGAGAAAAAAACCGTTATGGAGATTTTAACCGGTTTGAAACGCGCCGGGGCAAGCATGATTATCACTTACCACGCTTTGGACGCGGCAAAGTGGATTTGGGAGGAAGAGAGGAAAAACCTGTGACAGATATAAAATCAAAAGAATTATTTGAGGCGGCAAAACGGCGTATTCCGGGCGGAGTCAACAGCCCGGTCCGCGCCTTTGGGGCCGTGGGAAAGACGCCGCGGTTTATTGTGTCCGCGCATGGCAGCCGCATAACGGATGCAGACGGCAACGAAATGATCGATTACGTCGGTTCGTATGGCCCTGCAATTTTGGGGCATGCACATCCGCGTGTGATTGAAAAAGTAACGCAGGCATGCGAAGACGGCCTGTCCTTTGGCGCGCCCACCGAACGGGAGGTGCGCCTGGCGGAACTGATTGCGGAACAAATGCCTTCTATGGAGTCCAGCCGTATGGTAAATTCCGGAACGGAAGCCGTTATGAGCGCCGTGCGCCTGGCGCGCGCGTTTACAGGGCGGGAAAAAATTGTCAAGTTTAAAGGCTGCTACCATGGGCATTCCGACGGGCTTCTTGTAAAAGCAGGTTCCGGCGCAATGACGGCGTCCATACCGGATTCGGCTGGAGTACCGCTTGATTTTACAAAACATACGCTGCTTGCCCGGTACAATGACACGGACTCGGTAAAGGAGTTGTTTGCGGGACATCATGAGAGCATAGCCGCAGTAATTGTGGAGCCTGTGGCGGCAAATATGGGAGTTGTGCCGCCAATGCCCGGCTTTCTTGCATTTTTACGGGAGATTACGAAGAAATACGGGGCGCTTTTGATTTTTGACGAAGTCATTACCGGGTTTCGGCTCGCGCCGGGCGGCGCGCAGGAATATTTTGATATTACGCCGGATCTTACGACGCTTGGGAAAATTGCAGGCGGCGGAATGCCGGTCGGCGTATACGGCGGACGGCGGGATATTATGGAATTGGCGGCCCCGCTTGGCCCGGTATACCAGGCG
>OFGB01000581.1_pt1 | contig 26281 bp, 20 predicted proteins | sample 1521491 | NCBI WGS metagenome assembly OFGB01 (sample SAMEA3504095, study PRJEB24116) | mouse gut metagenome | biome: mouse gut; feature: mouse-associated habitat; material: faeces | place: Denmark | collected 2011
CGTTTCAGATTATGGAGATCCCGGCGCTTCAATTTTTATCAGGCTGCGCGGTATGGTCAATGTCCGCGTATTCTGTCATAAAAAGCAGAGTAAGCAATGAGACCCAGGCGGAGCCCGGAAGCAGAACAATGCTTGCTCTTGGCGCGGCGATGGGAGGCGCAGCCGGGAGAAAACTGTTTGCAATTGCTTTGCAGACGTCTGAAAACAGCGGACAGGTGGGCAGGATTCAGGCGGGAGGTCTTTTGGCGGTTACAGTGGGAACGCTACTCTACGCCTTTTGTAAAGAAAAAATCAGGACGTTTCATATTGTGAATTCCGGAGCTTGTGTTCTGATCGGCGGTATTCTCGGAATGCTGTCCGCCTTTTTGGGAATAGGCGGGGGGCCGGTTAATCTGGTAGTTTTATTCTTTTTCTTTTCTATGAGCACCAAGGCCGCAGTGGAAAGTTCCCTATATATTATCTTCTTTTCTCAGAGTATCAGCTTATTCCTGACTGTTCTCGCAGGAGTTGGAAGCGTCGATTTTTTGACGTTAATCTTGATGTGCGGCGGAGGGATTGCAGGAGGAATATGCGGCCGTTCTTTGAATAAAAAAATGTCGGACGAGACCGTTGATAGATTGTTTATCGCGCTGATGGTTATTCTTATAGGAGTCTGCGTTTATAATCTTAGAGATTGAGTCGGTTTTTAACAAAAGTGATTGTCAATTGAAGTAATGAGAAAATTTCTCAATAACGATATTGACAATCATTTTTAATTGGAATAAAATACAATATGTAAATGATAATCAATCTCATTCAAGAGAGGCAAGAGATGGAACAGGAAGATAAAGTTAAAGCCGTAATCCGGCAGTTGAAAGACAATGGTTACAGAATTACTGCGCAGAGGAGGATGCTGCTGGAAATCATATTGGAGAATCAATATTCTTCCTGTAAGGAAATCTATTTTGCGGCGAAAGAAAGAGACCGCAAGGTGGGGATGGCGACCGTGTATCGGATGGTACAGATATTGGAAGATATGGAGCTGGTACACAAAGAGATGGCCGTACGTTTGTAAAAGGAGGGATCAGGATGCCGCTGACGATGTTGAATTTCGGCGAAGCCGCTGCGATTAAGCGGATTGGAGGAAAGGAAGAATCAAAAAGGTTCCTTAAGAACCTGGGATTTACCGAGGGAGAGAAAGTAAAGATAATATCGAGTAATAACGGAAACGTCATCGTTCAGGTGAAGGATTCCAGAATTGCGGTAAGCAGAGGGATTGCCAATAAGATCATGGTATAGGAGGATGAAAGGATATGCAGACTTTAAAGGATATCAAATGCGGTTCGGGAGCGGTAGTGGTAAGATTACACGGCGAGGGGGCGACGAAGCGGAGGATTATGGATATGGGAATCACAAAAGGAACGTCCGTCTATGTGAGGAAGGTCGCGCCGCTGGGAGATCCGGTAGAGGTGACGGTCAGAGGATATGAGCTTTCACTGAGAAAAGCAGACGCGCAGATGATAGAAGTACAATAAGGCGAATATGCATGCCTGCGACGAAATACAGCCCGGCGCAGGAGAGTATAGAAAAGAAGATCAGGAGGAGTAAGACATGGGAGTGAAAATCGCGCTTGCCGGCAACCCGAACTGTGGGAAAACGACATTGTTTAACGCGCTTACCGGCTCTAATCAGTTCGTGGGAAACTGGCCGGGAGTTACGGTTGAAAAGAAGGAAGGGAAATTAAAGGGTCAAAAAGAGGTTATGATTATGGATTTGCCTGGAATCTACTCTTTATCGCCTTATACCCTGGAGGAAGTGGTAGCCAGGAATTATCTGATTACGGAACGTCCGGACGCAATCTTAAATATCGTGGACGGGACGAATCTTGAGAGAAATCTTTACCTGAGCACGCAGCTTTTGGAGTTAGGGATACCTGTGGTCATGGCGGTCAATATGATGGACGTCGTCAGGAAATCCGGCGACGAACTTCATTTGCAGCGGTTGGCCGAGAAGCTGGGATGCGAGGTCGCGCCAATATCCGCGCTGAAGGGAGACGGTATCTGGGATGCGGCGAAGAAGGCCGTAAAAGCCGCGCAGGAAAAGAAAGCGGCGATTCCGGTTCATGAATTTTCACCGAAGGTGGAAGGTATCATGCAGGAGATTGAAGCAAGGCTTACAGACGTGCCGGAAGAACAGAAGCGCTTCTATGCCGTCAAGTTATTTGAAGGAGACGATAAGATCCGTGAAATGTTAGATCAGGCGCCGGACGTATCGGAGATAACTGCCAGGGCAGAGAAGGATATGGAAGACGACGTGGAGAGTATTATCACAAACGAGCGTTATCAGTACATAACGTCCGTGATAGACGGCTGCCTGAACAAGGCGGGAAAGGGGAAGTTGACAGTCTCTGATAAGATTGATAGAATCGTTACAAATCGTTGGCTTGCGCTGCCGATTTTTGCGGCGGTTATGTGGGCGGTATACTACATATCTGTCACGACGGTTGGAACGATCGCGACGGACTGGACCAATGACGTCCTGTTCGGCGAGATTATCCCGCCGGCGATTGAGAAAGTTCTTGTGAGCGTCAGCTGCGCGGACTGGCTTCAGGGTCTGATATTAGACGGTATCGTAGCGGGCGTGGGCGCCGTGCTGGGGTTCGTGCCGCAGATGCTGGTATTGTTTATCTTTCTTGCGTTTTTGGAGGCGTGCGGTTACATGGCGAGGATTGCGTTTATCATGGATCGTATCTTCCGTAAATTTGGATTGTCGGGAAAATCCTTTATTCCGATGCTGATTGGTACAGGATGCGGAGTGCCGGGGATCATGGCTTCCCGAACGATTGAGAATGACCGAGATCGTAAGATGACGATCATGACGACGACCTTCATCCCCTGCGGCGCGAAACTGCCGATTATCGCCCTGATTGCGGGAGCGCTCTTTGACGGGGCGTCCTGGGTTGCGCCGAGCGCATATTTCGTGGGGATTGCGGCCATTATCTGTTCGGGTATAATCCTGAAGAAAACGAAGTTATTCGCAGGAGATCCGGCTCCCTTCGTTATGGAACTCCCCGCGTATCATTTGCCGACTGTAGGAAATGTCTTAAGAAGTATGTGGGAGAGAGGCTGGTCCTTTATCAAGAAAGCCGGAACGGTGATTCTTCTGTCTACAATCTTTATCTGGTTTACCTCAAGCTTTGGCATCGTAGACGGACAGTTCGGTATGGTGGACAGTTTAAGCGACGGTTTCCTGGCCAATATCGGGCGGGCGTTCGCATGGCTATTTATCCCGCTTGGATGGGGCGACTGGCAGGCGGCGGTCGCGGCGATCACAGGCCTTGTAGCGAAGGAAAATGTCGTTGGAACCTTTGGTATTCTTTATGGATTTGGAGAAGTAGCGGAAGACGGGACGGAGATCTGGGGCACGCTGGCGGCAAGTATGACGGCGTTCTCAGCGTATTCATTCCTTGTATTTAATCTCTTGTGCGCGCCCTGCTTTGCGGCGATCGGCGCGATTAAGCGAGAGATGAACAACGCGAAATGGACCTGGTTTGCCATCGGGTATCAGTGTATATTTGCCTATGCGGTGTCTCTTTGCGTCTATCAGTTTGGGATGCTGTTCACAGGAAAGGCATTGGGAATCGGAACGGCTGCGGCATTTCTGGTTTTGATTGGATTTTTGTATCTGTTGTTCCGTCCTTATAAGGAGAGTTCATCGCTGCATGTAAATATATCTGGTGTAAGAACCGGAGCAATGAGAATGTAGTTATTCAGGGAGGTGATAATATGGCGTTGGCGGCAAGCAGCATCCTGTCGACGGCAGTGATAGGGTTTATGGTATTGAGTGCGGCGGCATTGGCGGCAAGAAGTATTTGGAGAAAGAAGAAAAATGGCGGAGGCTGCGGCTGCGGCTGCGGCTGCGAGAATTGCCCCGGTTCGTGTCATAATAAAAGGTAATTGGCTATATAGACAGTCTATAATATTTTATTCTTTGGCGCGGTTACATTGACAAGAATTTAACCAGGGTGTATAATACAAATTAAGACAGACAAGAAAGACTTACATAGGAAAATGTCTTTCTTGTCTGTTTTATTATTCATATTTTCTGATTTTAGAATGTATCTGAAGAGATTTGCCGCGGGATGTCAGGTATACTCTAAGGACAGAAGAATGAGCGGTACGGTATCGTACCAGGAAACCCCATTGTTTTGAGAAGGATATCTGCAGAAAATAAGCGGCGTGTCCCTGGCTGTCGGCCTGTTTATGCGAGGTATCCGGGAAAGAAAAAGAGGTGAGCTATATGAACAGCATCAATATTGTTATTTTGTTGACAATTCTGGCGTATATGTGCCTTCTGATTGGCGTCGGTGTGTATAATGCGAAGAAGAACAACAACAGTGAAGATTTTTATCTGGGCGGCAGAAGGATGGGAGCATTGGTAGTAGCTATGAGCGCGGAGGCAAGCGATATGTCAAGCTGGCTGCTGATGGGACTTCCGGGAGTGGCATACCTGACAGGTTTGGCGGACGCGTTCTGGACTGCGGCAGGTCTGGCGATCGGTACTTATCTGAACTGGCTTTTTACTTCGAGGAGATTAAGGCGTTATTCCGAGAAGATCGGCGCTATCACTGTGCCGACGTTCTTTGCAAAACGGTTTCATGACGAGAGGAATATTATATCGGCGATTTCAGCCGTTATTATAGTAATCTTTTTTGTCGTATATGTAGCGTCCGGATTCTCGGCATGCGGTAAATTGTTCAATTCCTTGTTTGGGCTGAACTATATGACAGGGATGATTTTATTCGCTGTGATTATCGTAGTCTATACGATCGCGGGCGGTTTCACGACGGTAGCGACCAACGATTTGATCCAGAGTATCGTAATGTCAATTGCTCTTGTTTCTATCGTGTCCTTTGGCGTGACTACCGCAGGCGGTATGGATGCGGTTGTGGATAATGCAAAATCGCTGTCCGGTTACCTTTCTGTCTCGGCCATTCATGATGCGGTGACAAAGACGGCGGTTCCATATTCTCCGCTTACGGCTGTCGGGCTGCTGGCATGGGGAATCGGTTATTTCGGTATGCCGCATATCCTGGTAAGATTCATGTCTATCGAAGATGAGAATAAACTGACGCTATCCAGACGAGTTGCGTCCATATGGGTAACGTTTGCCATGGCAGTTGCGATATTTATCGGAATTGTTGGCCTGGCGGTTGCGAATTCAGGGGCGATTGAGGTTCCGGAAGGGCAGAATGAACGAATTATTATTATACTTACCAACCTGCTCAGCCAGCACGGGGTTCTGACGGCGATTCTGGGCGGAGTGATCCTTGCGGGAATCCTTGCGGCTACGATGTCTACAGCGGACAGCCAGATGTTGGTAGCAGCGTCCGGTGTATCCGAGAATATCGTACAGGATTTCTTCGGAAAGAAACTTTCCGAGAAGCAGAGCCTTATGATCGCGCGGGGTACAATCCTGGCGATTGCGGTGATCGCAGTATTTATAGCGAGAGATCCTAACTCCAGTATCTTTGAGATCGTATCCTTCGCATGGGCAGGTATGGGCGCGGCGTTCGCGGGCGTTGTGATCTGCGCGCTGTTCTGGAAACGGACTACGCTGCAGGGCGCGCTGGCAGGTATGATCTCCGGCGGAGTGATGGTATTTGTATGGAAGTTCGGTATCAGTAAATTAGGCGGTATTTTCAATATCTATGAGCTGCTTCCGGCATTTCTGGTATCTCTGGCGATGATCATTATCGTAAGTCTGGCGACAAAAGCGCCTGATCAATCGGTTATTGATGAATTTGAGAGCGTAAATGCGAAGTAATTGCTATTTATGTTGAAATTAAAAGTGGAAAACATTATAATAGAAGAAAATAAAATCGGTAGTCAGGGCTGCCGGTTTTATTTTACGAAAAATTTAGTCAGTGCACCGAAAATGTGTTTTTAACTGCGCAGGGTAAAAAGTTTTTTAATCGTACAGGTAAACGATAAAAGAAGGAAGGTTTCGGTTGATAATGGATCAGGGAAAAGTATTTAGAGTGTTGGAAGCTATGGAAGAGCAGGGGATACCGCAGATGATCGTGGCGGATCCTGCGGCGATCTTCTATCTGACAGGGAAATGGATCTTTCCGGGGGAGAGGCTGCTGGCGCTGTATCTGAATGTGAATGGTGTCCATAAGATGGTGATTAATAAGCTGTTTCCGCAGGAAGAAGATCTGGGTGTGAATATCGTCTGGTATGATGATGTGGAGGATGGCGTAGAAATTTTGAGCCGCTTTGTGGAGAAGGATAAGACTATGGGAATTGATAAGACATGGCCGTCCAGATTCCTGCTCCGTCTTCAGGAGTTAGGAGGCGGAAGCCGGTTTGTGAACGCATCTCCTATCGTGGACGGTATCCGAATGGTGAAGGATGAGAAGGAACAGGAGTTGATGCGGGAGTCCTCAAGGCTTAACGATATGGCGATGGAGAGATTGATTCCATGGGCGGCGAAGGGATTGACGGAGAAGGAGCTGAATGCGAAGGTTCGTGAGATCTATAAGGAGCTTGGCTGCGACGATGTGTCTTTCGATCCGATTACGGCGTATGCGAAGGGAGCGGCGGATCCCCATCACATGACGGATGACTCAAAAGGCAGGCGGGGAGACTGCGTAGTACTTGACATCGGAGCATTCAAGGACAATTACGCGTCCGACATGACCCGGACGGTATTCATCGGGGAAGTGTCCGACCGTGCAAGAGAGATCTATGATATCGTCGTGGAGGCGAACAGGCGCGGCATCGAGGCGGCGAAGCCAGGGAACAGGATGTGCGACGTTGATCTTGCGGCAAGGAATTATATTGAAGAAAAAGGGTATGGGCAGTATTTTACACACAGGACGGGACATTCCATCGGACTTGAGGACCATGAGTTCGGCGACGTCTCTTCTGTAAACGAGGCTGTGATACGTCCGGGTCAGTGTTTTTCGGTGGAACCAGGAATCTATCTTCCGGAAGAAGGAATCGGAGTCCGTATCGAAGATCTGGTTCTTGTGACAGAAGACGGATGCGAAGTGCTGAATCATTTTACCAAGGATCTTATCGTGGTACCGGAAGAATAAAAATAGTGTAGAGAAGGAGCAATTAGTGATGAACAGGGAACAGGCGCATGATATCTTGATGAAATATATGAAAGGGGAGAATTATATCACCCACTCTTACGCGGTTGAGGCGATTATGAAGGGGCTTGCCAAGCGGCTGGCGCCGGATGACGTGGAATATTGGGGGATCGTAGGGCTGCTTCATGATCTGGATGAAGAGCAGTGCGACTGGCAGCATGACATGAGCGTACATGGGCCGACGTCTGCAGAGATACTGAAGAAAGAAGGAATCGAGGACAAGGTCTTGTTTGACGCGATATGCGCGCATAATCCGAAGAGCAGGGTGAAGGCTAAGACGACTCTGCAGTACGCTATACTGGCGGCGGATCCTATGAGCGGCTTCGTGAAAGCAGTTGCACAGATCTATCCGGATAAGAAGATTGCCAGCGTAAAGCACAAGTCTGTGATGAAGCGGTTTAACGAGCTGCGTTTTGCAGCGGGGGCGAACAGAGACTATATGGAGTCCATCGAGTTTACCGGACTCAGCCTGGATGATCTGATTGATGTCGCGCTGGAAGAGATGGGAGCCATCTCGGACGTATTGGGATTGTAGTATTGGAATTATAATAGACGGATGGAAGAATTAAGAGAGATATTACGGGGTAATCTAAATATAGAATTCCGGTCGGCCGTGCTCAGCAATCCCCGAAAAAAGGACGGGGCAGTGAAGGTGAGGGTGCGTCCTCTGCTTCAGAAGGAAAAGCTTATATTTCAGTTAGAGGAGTTTCGGAATAATCAGGCGTTTCACAAGAATGCGGACCCGCGGGAGGCAGAGGGACTGTTGCTTGCGTACATGGAGAATATGCGGCAGATGCAGATGGAGACGGCGCGTGCTTCATATACCATACTTGTAAGCAAAAAGGGAAAGATATCGGTAAAGCAAAGGGAACAGGCGCAGTGCGTCAAAGAAAAGGAAATAGACAGGAGCCATAACCGCAGGAAGAAGTATGTGCTGGAAGAGGGAATACCGGTTCCGTTTCTTCTGGATCTGGGAGTTATGACAAAAGAGGGTAAGATCGTGAATTCCAGGTTTGATAAGTTCCGGCAGATTAACCGGTTCCTGGAATTCATAGAAGACATTCTGCCGGAGCTTGATAAAGACAGAGAGCTTACGATATTAGATTTCGGATGCGGGAAGTCTTATCTGACATTTGCCATATACTATTATCTGCATGAATTAAAGCAGTATGATATCCGGATCATCGGACTGGACCTTAAGAAGGACGTTATACGTCGGTGTAATGAATTAAGTAAAAAATACGGATATGAGAAATTAACCTTTCAGGAAGGAAATATTGCAGATTACAGCGAATCCGGGACTGGTCCGGTTGATATGGTTGTGACGCTGCATGCCTGTGATACGGCGACGGACTATGCGCTGGCAAAGGCGGTCGGATGGGGCGCGAAAGTGATCCTGTCGGTACCTTGCTGCCAGCATGAGCTGAACGGACAGATGGAGAACGATATCCTTAAGCCTGTTCTGGGGTACGGACTGATTAAAGAGCGCATGGCCGCGCTTGTGACGGACGCCCTGCGGGCGCAGTATCTGGAGCGTGAAGGATATGACGCGCAGATCCTGGAATTCATAAGCTTGGAACATACACCAAAGAATATATTGATTCGTGCAGTTAAGGCAGGTGAAAAGGGGGGAAACGGAGAGGCGGTCCGCAGGTGTGAAGAATTCCTGCATGTATCGCCGACTCTGGGCCGGCTGTTGGAACGTAAAGGGGAACAATAGATGGATTGGAAGAAGAAGCTGTCAGATGCGGGAATCCTGATTCTGGTATTTATTGCAGCGGTGATCGGATTCAGTTTTTATACGAATAAAGGGAATGCGAATATGACCGCTGATATGGGGGCGGCGACTTATCCGCAGATATCATTTTCTTATAATGGATATACGTTGAATACTCTGAATGGATACGCAAGAGCGATGGATGTGCCGGTTATGAGAGATGTCGTTACGCCTGTGCTTGAGCAGCAGGTTACCGGTGTGATACAGTCTTATGACAATCGGATTAGCAGTGTAGAGTATATTGTATATTCTCTTGACGGACAGCAGAAATTAAAGAATGGCATTCTGAATCTTCTGGGAGACGATTTTACACTGAAATTTGATGATATCGGGTTGACGGAAGAGAGGGTTTTGGAGCTTATATTATATACGGAGAAGGAAGAGGAGATCTATTTCTATACAAGGATTGCGGATGCGACGAATGCGGGTATCCTGGAGTGTCTGGATTATGTCAGGGCTTTTCACGAGAACGCCATGGGGAAAGTAGAAGGGACCGGAGTGGGACTGGCGCTTGAGCCAAGTGAGCGTGCGGATAATACTAGTTTCCAGCATGTTACGATTCAGTCTGACTATGATCATGTATCATGGGGAGAATTGGAACCGATGGTAGAGAAAGGAGAGCGCTGGAATATCAAGGAGATCCAGAATAATTCTGTTTCGGTTCAGCTCGAATATCGTGTAAGGTGTAAGGGAGAAGAGAATGAATCGGACGTCTATCTGACGCAGGAATTCTTCCGTGTAAGCCATCCGGAGGGAGCAGAGAGGACATATTTGCTTGATTATGACAGGACGATGGAGCAGATCTTTGACGCAACGAAGCAGGCGATCGATGAAAGGGGCATAATCTTAGGGATTACGCCGAAGGATATTCAGTATCTGGTGGACAAAGACGGACTGGCAGTGTCGTTCGTGGTTGCAAATGAATTATGGAATTATAATAAGAAGACGGATGAGGCTTCGCTGGTATTTAGTTTCGCCGATATCGAGAATACGGACGTACGTAATATGGGCTCTGATTACAGGATCAAACTGCTTGAAATGGATGAAAAAGGAAATACAGTATTTACGGTATGCGGTTATATGAGCCGCGGCGTGCATGAAGGAGAAGTAGGCGTCGCTGTCTATTATTACGATATTGGGAAGAACTCTGTGGAAGAGAAGGTGTTTATCTCTACAAGGCAGTCTTACGGAATCGCGGTTCATGAACTGAGTAATATGCTTTATTATAATGTGGATCAGAGTATGCTGTATGTGATGCTGGACGGCGCTTTGTATGAGTGTGATATAAAAATCGGCAGGGATCGTACGATTGTGGAAGGGCTTAAGAATTCACAGTATGTGATATCCGTCGACGGCAGCCAGGTGGCTTGGCAGGAAGGGAAGGAACTGAACGAGGCGTCCGAGGTAGTGGTAAAGGATCTTGAAAGCGGAGATGAGCGGCGCGTGGTATGTGAAGAAGACGAATGTATCCGTCCTTTGGGATTTGTAAAGAATGATTTTGTATATGGGGTCGCCAAGACGGCGGATACAGGAAAGACTATATCCGGCGAGGTTACGGTACCGATCTATAAAGTTGAGATAAGTAACCGTAAGAACGAAGTGGTCAAGACCTATCAGATGGATGGAATCTATGTGCTGGATGCGATTTTTGAGGAAAATATGATTACGTTGATTCGTGCGACGAAGGACGGAGAAACATATGCATCGACAGTGCCGGATTATATTACGAATAATGAGGAAAAAGAGAAAAGCAACATTTATGTGGAGACGTATGCGACGGATCTAAAGGAGACGCAGGTGAGGATCGTATTTGACGACGGGATATCGGATAAGGAGCCGAAAATCTTGAAGCCGAAGCAGATTCTGCTTGATAGGCAGGAAAATGTAAGCTTTGATGATGTCGGCCATGAAGATAAATATTATGCATATGGTTATGGTGAATTACAGGGAATCTATGATAAAGCTGCGGAAGCTATCCAGACGGCAGACGAGTATAACGGCGTCGTAGTAGATTCGAACCAGGCGTATATCTGGGCGAAGGGGATTAACCGGAAGCAGCATCAAGTCGTTGGAAAGGATGAATTGATTCAGACGGCGTTGGATCGGCTTAAGCAGCATGAAGCGCCTGCGGATATTATGATGGATCTGAATGACGGAAGAACCCTCGATCTGACAGGATGCAGGGCGGAACAGCTGATTTCGCTTCTGGATCAGAATATACCGGTTATTGGGATGCTGGATACACAGAATGCGGTTATACTGGTGGGATATGTTGACTATAGCCTGATCTATATCCAGGCAGAAACGGGAGAACGACTTATCACGTCCACCAGACAGATGGACGAGATGACGTCAGGGAGCGGGAATACGTATGTAGGCTAATGCTCCGGTCGGTTAGAAATCAATATTAAAAGGAAAAAGAGACGGCAGCAATTGTAATATTGCGCCGCCTCTTTTTTCGTATTTAGATTCCGCAGAAAGTGAAGCTGAATTCCATCTTCTTACTTACGTCCAGCAGGTATTCCGGGTGCGTGCAGGCGCCCCAGCTATCGTCCCCGCCGATTCCCATCTGTCCTTTGGAAGCCCTGATTACGGTATAGTGTACCTCGGGCAATTCGTAAGGATGCATGGCATTCTCTAATTCGTGGGGTGTATAAGGAAGTGCGGAGAATGTCATAGGTCCGTTCTCCGGCGTCATCTCGAAGCGCATTCCGTGTCCTTTTAGATCAGTGACTTCCGCGTAACGAACTTCCTCTTTGCCGCCGCATTCCTGGGGAACAAGGTAAGCAGCCATATTGTCGGCAACCAGATTCTCATATATACCGAGTTTTGCTCCTTTTTTGCGGTCCGCATAGGTCTCGGCAGGACCGAGCCCGTACCATTTTACATGGTCATAATCGGCGTTCAGCTTAAAGATCATGCCAAATTCGGGCATATTCCCCAGCTCTTTTACAGGATCATAAGATAAAGTAGTCTTCACACGTCCGTCGCCGAATACTTCATAGGTTACCTTGCAGTCTGCCGGTTGGGCGGTCTGCAGATAGTAGGTGAACATAACGGAGATACTGTGTTCAGATTTCGTTACGGTCGGTTTACATATGGCAGGCGGATTCGTTCCGGGTATTTTGTGGGTCAGGTACATGCTGGCGATCTTCCACTGTGCATATCTGCCGGGCATGTTGCATCCATAGTCGTTGTCCACAGGGGCGCGCCAGAAGTTCGGCTTTGGGATCGCCTCGATCATCTCTTTCCCGGCATATCTGTAAGATACGAGACCGCCGTTTAATGTGGAGAACAGGACCTCAAAGTGCCTGCCTCTAACCCCGACGTTCTGGCTGCTGTGGATCACGGTAAAGTCTTTGGTACATACGGTTTGGGGCGCGGCAATCTGATATACATACTGTCCGAAAGCGATTTCATGTCCGCGGGACGCCCAGATCGTATCTTCCTTCAGGTGGAAAGAGACTGTAATCGTATACTCTCCTGCGCGGGTCTCCGCAGGAAGCGGAAGCTCATAGACTTCGCTGGCAAGAGGGGCGACATGAGTCTCAAGAACCGCGTTGCGGATGATCCGGCCGCCCCGTGCAGCCGTAACGCGGCAGTCAAAGGTCTCCGTGTTCACGAAGAGGTTCTTATTAATAATCCGGACTTTGTCTCGGCTTACCTCCGCGGAAATATTCTGGTAGTTGTATTTTACTTCCTGCATCTTCGGGGAGACTTCCCGGTTTCCGTATACGATTCCGTTTCCGCTGAAATTATAATCCGTCGGACGCTCGCCGAAGTCTCCGCCGTAGGCAAAGAACTCTTTACCATAGCGGTCTTTCTTGACGATGGACTGGTCGATATAATCCCAGATGAACCCGCCCTGATAGAGAGGTTCTGTGTCGGTGAGATCCGTGTATTTGTGCATCGCGCCGCAGGAATTGCCCATGGCATGGGTATATTCACAGCAGATGAAGGGCTTGTCGCGGTTTTCCGTCAAAAAAGCCTTGATTCCTTCGACGGAAGTGTACATCTGGCTCTCCATATCGCTGGTATCGTTATACCGGCGGTCATGGAAGATGCCTTCATAATGTACCAGGCGGGTAGGATCAAGTTTTCGGAAGAGCCTGGACATCTCGTAGATATCTCTGCCGCCGTAGGATTCATTTCCGCAGGACCAGATCAGGATCGCCGGGTGGTTCTTGTCTCTCTGATAAATGGAGTTCACCCGGTCAAGCATCATATCCAGCCACTCCGGCCGGTCGTTCGGCACGACGTTCGACGTATCGCCGGTCTCTTGTACGCCGTCCCAGGATCCATGGGATTCCAGGTTATTCTCATCGATGAGGTAGAAGCCGTATTCGTCGCACAGCCTGTAGATCAGGGAATCGTCGGGGTAATGGCAGGTACGGATGGCGTTGATATTATTCTGTTTCATCGTCTCAAGATCTTTGCGGAGTTCGGTTTCACTTACCCGCCTGCCGTTCACAGAACTGAATTCATGACGGTTTACGCCTTTAAATACAATCCTTTGCCCATTCAGGGTCATGATATGGTCTTTCAGCTCGAAGCGCCGGAAACCGACCTTTTCAGGAATGATTTCCATAAGAGCGCCTTTAGCATCGAAGATCTCTATCGTGAGATCGTAGAGAGTCGGTGTTTCTGCGCTCCAGAGAGACGGATGTTCTATATTCCGGTGATAAGAAGTCTCTGCGCTCAGCTCTTTTTCATCCTCAAATACCTTCCGTCCATCCAGAGAGAGACGGAAGACTGCTCGTCCTTCTATAGTATCCGTATTTGCCGTCATCAGGAGACGGACGTCAAGGGACGCATTTTGAAGAGACGCGTCTGGTACGGCTTGTATCAGCAGGTCGCGGACATGCAGATCCGGAACGGTATAGAGATACACATCCCGGTAGATACCGGAGAAGCGATAGAAATCCTGATCCTCACACCAGCTTGAAGAAGTCCACTTGAATACCTGTACTGCAAGCTTGTTCTCGCCGTCCACAGTATGGCCGGTCAGCTCGAATTCCGACGGGGTAAAGGAATCTTCGCTGTATCCGATGAAATGCCCGTTAAGCCACACGGCCAGTCCGCTTTCCGCTCCCTGAAAAGAGATGAAGAGGCGTCTTCCCCACATTTTCTCCGGTATTGTGAAGTATTTTACATAGCTGGCTACCGGATTGAAATAAGACGGAATCTCTCCCGGAAGGATCTCGTCGCGCCCTTCCCATGGATATTGTGTGTTGGCATACTGCGGAGCGTCGTATCCTTCCATCTGGATGTGGGCAGGAACGCGGATGTCCTCCCAGGAGCCGCAGGTGTATTCTGGTTTCTCGAATCCCGGGATCGTCTGATCATAATTCCTGGCATAGTGGAATTTCCACAGACCATTCAGGCTCGTCCGAAAATCCGGATATCCGGCTTCCATATCGTCGGCGGAGGCATAATATCTGTGGTCAGAATGCGCGTCCAGCCTCCCGTCGCTAAAATATTGCGGATCTTTTAATTTCTCATAATCGAATGTGTGCATGGCAAATGTTTCCCCTTCCTAAAAAATAGTTACTTTCGTCATAAGTGCGAAAAGTGATATGATATGTTTATTATAATATAGACAGGTTAGGGATAGTGTGGTATGTTAGGCTAAATAATATAACATTTTGAAACAAAAAGAATACATCAGGAAGAGGTGAGCGCGTATGCCGATACATTTTAGAGATACTCCGGTAAAGGAACCGTTTACGTTTGAATCAATAGGGGACCGTTGGGAGCAGGATTCGGTGATGCGCCCCGGGGGATATCCGGTCTATCACTACATGCAGACGGAAAAGGGGAGAGGGAGCGTCTATGTGCAGAATAAGAAATATGTGCTGGAGGAGGAGGAGGGAATTCTGATCGCGCCTTTCATACGCCATTCCTATGCCAGAGATACGGCAGAATGGGTTACTGCGTTCGCAACATTTACAGGGACGATCGACGGCAGTATCGCGAAGATGGCCGGTAACAGACAGGTGATATTTATCGAGAAGGAACAGGGACGGCAGATCGGGGAGATGATCCATGAGATTATGGAGCAGTGGGAACAGCTCTCGGCGGATCCGTGCGCGCTGTCGGTGAGGTGCTATTGCCTGCTGATGAACCTTGCCAACAGTATCTATGCACAGAATTCAGCTAAGAATCCTCTTTACCTGCGTTATGTGGAGCCGGTGATAAGGGAGATTGAAACACATTATGACAGGGAGCTGACGGTACAGGAACTTAGTCGTAAAGTCTATATCACGCCCCAGTATCTGACGCGTCTGTTCCGGCGGTTCCTGGGATATTCGGTATATGAGTATCTGACGGTCTACAGGATCAACAGGGCGAGGGAGATACTGGTCTTGAATCCCCAGACGGAGATACGGCAGGTGGCCGGGCAGATAGGGTTTGCCGATACAAGCCATTTTATCTCTATGTTTAAGAAGATGACGGGGCTTACGCCTCTCGAATTCCGGAAGATGAATTAAATAAACTGCCTTTTAAATCAAGTTTGGGTATGTTATAATAAGGGTCATGTTAGGGTAAAAAAGGAGTAAAAGAATATGAATTTGATTACAATCAGGGAATTATACAAGAACAAAGAGAAGTATCTGGATCAGAAGATTACAGTTGGAGGCTGGGTGCGCAGTATCCGGGATTCCAAGACTTTCGGCTTTATTGTCGTGAACGACGGCACGTTCTTTGAGCCGCTGCAGATCGTTTATCACGATAAGATGGAGAATTTCGCAGAGATTTCCAAATTGAATGTGGGCGCCGCGGTTATGGCGACCGGAACGCTGGTGGCAACGCCCCAGGCAAAGCAGCTTTTTGAGATACAGGCGGACGCCGTGGAGGTAGAAGGGGCGTCTGCACCGGATTATCCGCTGCAGAAGAAGCGGCACGGTTTCGAGTATCTGAGGACGATCTCTCATCTCCGTCCAAGGACGAATACTTTCCAGGCAGTATTCCGGGTACGGTCTCTGACTGCGTATGCGCTTCATAAATTCTTCCAGGAGAGAGACTTCGTCTATGTGCATACGCCTCTGATCACGGGAAGCGACTGTGAAGGAGCCGGCGAGATGTTTCGGGTGACGACACTGGATATGGAAGATCTGCCGAAGACAGACGGCGGACAGGTGGATTATACACAGGATTTCTTCGGAAAAGAGACGAGCCTTACGGTAAGCGGTCAGTTGAATGCGGAGGCTTATGCGCAGGCGTTCCGTAATGTCTATACATTCGGGCCTACGTTCCGTGCGGAGAATTCTAATACGACCAGGCATGCGGCGGAGTTCTGGATGATCGAACCGGAGATTGCGTTTGCAGATCTGGACGACGATATGATGCTGGCGGAATCGATGCTGAAATACGTGATCAATTACGTGCTGGAAGAGGCGCCGGAGGAGATGAATTTCTTCAATTCATTTGTAGATAAGGGGCTTCTGGATCGGCTTCACAACGTAGTTTCCTCTGATTTTGCAAGGGTGACGTATACGGAGGCCATCGAGATACTGGAGAAGAATAATGATAATTTTGAATATAAGGTTTCCTGGGGAGCGGATCTGCAGACCGAGCATGAACGCTATCTGACGGAGGAAGTGTACAAGAGGCCGGTATTTGTAACGGATTATCCGAAGGAGATCAAGGCTTTCTATATGAAGCAGAATGAAGACGGGAAGACCGTGGCGGCGGTGGACTGTCTGGTTCCCGGGATTGGTGAGATCATCGGTGGAAGCCAGAGGGAAGATGATTATGATAAGCTGCTGGCGAGAATGAAAGAGTTGGGACTTAAGACGGAAGACTATAAATTTTATCTGGATCTTCGTAAGTACGGTTCCACCAGACATGCGGGATTCGGACTCGGGTTTGAGAGATGCATCATGTATCTGACCGGGATGAGCAATATCCGGGACGTAGTTCCGTTCCCGAGAACCGTCAATAACTGTGAATTATAGTTCTAAGATGAAGCTTTGCAGCAGGCGGTTACCTGTGGTTTTGTGGAATGGTATAATTTAAAGAGGACATTTTGTATAAGAGGTTTGTATGAATATTTTAGTTGTTGATGATGAGAGGGAGATCGCAGACGTGATAGAGCTATATCTCCATAATGACCAGTATAACGTATTCAAGTTTTATACGGGCGAGGATGCGCTTGCCTGTATCGGAAGCAAGAAGATTGATCTGGCGATTCTGGATATTATGCTCCCGGATATCGACGGATTCCAGCTTCTTAAGATGATCCGGGAGAAGTATACGTTCCCGGTTATCATGCTGACGGCGAAGACGGAATATATGGACAAGATCACAGGGCTTACGCTGGGGGCGGACGATTATATTCCGAAGCCCTTTAACCCTTTGGAACTGGTGGCCCGGGTGAAAGCCCAGATCCGGAGATACACCCAGTATAATGACGGCGGGAAAGAAGAGGGGGATATCATAGACTTCGGCGGTCTTCTGCTGAACAGGACGTCTCATGAGTGCGTCTATAACGAGGTGCCCCTGACGCTGACTCCCATCGAATTCGATATACTCTGGCTCTTGTGCGAGAACCGGGGGAAGGTCATCAGCTCAGAAGAACTGTTTGAGAAGGTATGGAATGAAAAGTATTATAAGAACAGCAACAATACGGTGATGGTGCATATCCGGCATCTTCGGGAAAAGATGAGCGCGCCCACCGGTAAATCTGATTTTATCAAGACGGTATGGGGAGTAGGGTATAAGATTGAAGAATAAATATCGTAAGCTGAAGTTCACGTTGCTGCTCCAGACGGTTCTGGTCACGGCGCTTACGGTTCTGGTGGGCGGTTTCATATTACAGTATGTAATCGACGGGATCTATAACGACAGTTTTGCGGAACTGTTCGTCAAGTTTCTGATGTCTCTTGATATAAAAAAGAGCCAGGCGATCCGTCTGTACTGGAAGCTGATCGGGGATAACAAGATATTCTTTATCATCGTTGGCTTCCTCCTGCTCTTTGCTGTGTTTTATTATGTGGCGCTGTCAAAGATGATGAAGTATGTGGATCAGATTGGGGATGGGATAGAGAATATCCTGTCGGAATCTACGGAGCCGATCCATCTGATTACGGAATTGAAACCCATCGAGATACGGCTGAATGAGATCAAGGCGAATCTGAAGCGTAAGGAGATAGAGGCGGAAGAAGGAGAGAAGAAGAAGAATGACCTGGTGTTGTTCCTGGCCCATGACCTTAAGACGCCGCTGACATCAATCGTCGCTTACTTAAGTATGCTGGATACCCATGAGGATATGCCCCGGGAGGACCGGGAGAAGTATACCCATATTGCGCTTGAGAAGTCCATTCGGTTGGGGGAACTGATTAACGAGTTTTTTGATATCACCCGGTATAATCTGCAGAAAATTGAGCTGGAAGCGATAGAGATCAACCTTTCTTTCATGCTGGAACAGCTTGCGGACGAATTATATGGAGTACTCCAGGAGAAGAGTCTGTCCTGTGAGGTTCAGGTGGAAGAGAACCTGGTAGTCTACGGAGACCCGGATAAGCTGGCGAGAGTGTTCGACAACATATTGAGAAATGCGATCGCATACTGCTATGTGGGTACGAAGATTCAGATAGAAGCTCAGATGAAGAATCGGAATGTAGAGATTGTATTTACCAATCAGGGGGATAGGATACCGGGAGTCATGCTTCAGACGATCTTTGAGAAATTCTACCGTGTGGACGGTTCGCGTTCCAGCGGAACCGGAGGGGCGGGCTTAGGTCTTGCTATTGCCAAGGAGATTGTAGAACTGCATGACGGACTGATACGGGCAAAAAGCGACGACAACAGGACACAGTTTGTCGTAACGCTGCCGTCGAAGACAGAGAAGGAAGAAGGGACAGCAGATGAGGTTCATACACATCGCAGACGTGCATTTGGGAGCAAATCCGGACGCAGGCGGCTCGTACAGCGAAAGACGGGGAAGGGAGATCTGGAACAGTCTGGAACGGATGATGAAGATCTGCAATAAGGAAAAGGCAGATCTCTTGCTGATAGCAGGAGATTTGTTTCACAGGCAGCCGCTCCTTCGGGAACTAAAGGAGGTAAGTTACCTCTTTGGGACGCTTGAACATACGCAGGTAGTATTGATTGCGGGCAACCATGACTATCTGAAAAGAGAATCCTATTATAGAAGTTTTGAATGGCCGGAACATGTGCATATGATTCTTGGCGGCGAGATATCCTGTGTGGAGATACCAAAGTTGTCTCTCGCAGTCTATGGACTGAGTTATCATGCAAGGGAGATACGGGACAGCCGGTATGACCACGCCGTGCCAAAGAAGCGGCAGAGGTACGAGATTTTGCTGGCTCACGGAGGGGATGAGAAACATATCCCTTTGACCCCGGGGAAACTGGCTGCCCTGGGATATGATTATGTCGCTTTGGGCCATATCCACAGACCTTGGTGCGAAGAGGGAAAGAACATTGCGTACTCGGGAGCGCTGGAACCCATTGATAAGAACGATACAGGAGAACACGGCTATATTCTGGGGGAGATTACGGAGGATGGCTGTAAGCATCGGTTTATTCCCTGTGCGGTAAGGAAGTATGTACATCTTACTGTGACGGTTAAGAAGACGACGACCGGTCATGCCTTAAAAGAACGGATCAGGGAAGAGATTGAGAAGCAGGGGATACAGAATATATATAAAATCGTTATAGAGGGTATGCGGGATCCGGATATCTTATTTGATACGGCGAATATGGATACTTATGGCAATATTATCGATCTGACGGACGGGACAAAGCCGGCTTATGATTTTAAGAAGCTTCTGATGAAGAACAGGAACGATCTTCTGGGGAGATATATCGAGAGTCTGGCAGACTATGATGAAGATAGTATAGAGTACCTGGCGTTGTGCGAAGGCGTGCAGGCGTTGATGGAGACGAGAAGAGGTTAAGACCAGATTATGAAGATTCGCGAATTGAGATTACAGCATTTTGGAAAATTTACAGACAGATCCATACAGATCGGAGATGGGATTAATATCTTGTATGGGGAGAATGAGTCCGGCAAGTCCACGCTTCATACTTTTATCAAAGGAATGTTTTTCGGTATGGAGAGAGGGCGGGGCCGGGCCTCTGTTTATGATACGTTCAGCGTGTATGAGCCGTGGGAGAACCCGAATTATTACGCGGGCTCGCTGAGGTTCGAAAGCGGCGGAAAGATTTTCCGGATTGACAGGAATTTTGACAGATATACGAAGAAAGCCGAGCTGATCTGCGAAGACGACGGTGAGAAATTATCTGTTAAAGACGGGGATCTGGAGATGGTGATCGGAGGATTGAATTCAGGAAATTATGAAAATACCATCTCGATCGGACAGTTGAAAGTGGAGACGGGCAAACCGCTTGCGGCGGAGTTCAAGAATTACGCTACCAATTACTATGCGACCGGGAACAGCGAGATGAATCTATCGAACGCGCTGGGACATCTGAAAGAGAAGAAACAGCGGTTGGAGCGGGAAGTGAAAGACTCTATGCTGCGCAAGCAGGCGCAGCGTGAACGGATGGAGCAGGAGGCGTCCTATGTGTGGCGCGACGTTCACAGGCTGGAGGAAGAATACGTGCGGATCACGGAGGAGGTCAGACACCGCCGTGAGAAGGATATGGCGGAAGGTCAGGAAAATGTGGAGAATAAGCGGATGATCGACGAATTGCGCCCGGATAAATGGAGGATCCATCCGGTGGAGATTATCGTGTTTATCGGAGTCATCGTACTGGCATTTATTATGATCGCAAAGCCTTGGAATTATCTGGTGGCTATCATTCTCTTCCTGATATGCGGAATATATGTCTGGAACCGTATGAAAGTAGGAAAGCAGCAGGAAAAGACGCCGCCGGAGATTATACTGGAAGAGATCACGCCGGAAGAGGAGAAGATACCCCGTGAGAAGCTTTTGTGGGAACAGGCCCATGTCAAAGAAGAACTTCGGGAGAAACAGACGCAGTATTCCAATCTGAAAGAACAGTTGGAAGAACTGGACGAGATCAGCGGCGATTATAGAGAGTATGACAGGCGGCGGTCTGCGCTTGTGATGGCGATGGATAAGCTGAACGAACTCTCGACGGATATGCAGAGGCAGCTGGAGGAGCGGCTGAACGGCAGAACGTCGGAGATTCTGGCGGCTGTCACGGACGGCCGATACACGAAGATGTTGATTGAGGAAGGGCTTCATGTAAGCGTCCTGAAGGACGGAAGGAGGATTCCGGCGGAAAATCTAAGCCGGGGTACGGTGGAACAGATGTATTTTGCGCTTCGGATGGCGGCAAGCGAGGTGCTGTATGAAGAAGAATATCCTGTGATACTGGACGATACGTTTGCCTATTATGATGACGTACGTCTCGCCAATACCCTCAGGTGGCTTGGAGAGCATCGGAAACAAGTACTGCTCTTCACCTGTCAGAAGCGGGAAGAGCAGCAGCTTAAAGAACTGGGGATTTCATATCGGAAAGAGAATGTGGGTTATACTAACTGATTGAATGTCCCCCGTTATACATGTTGACGATGTGGTGAATACGGTCGACCGGATTCAAGATACTGCTGATGGATCCGTCGTGGTTCAGGGTATCGATCATGAGCGCGATATACTTGCTCATATCACAGTTAATGTAATAAGGACGTTCAAGCAGCTCCGGAGTCTGATAGATCAGGTTGGTGGTCAGGATGGCGTCGAAGCTGCCTTCTTCGTATGCCTGATCGAATTTTTTAAGTCCGTTTGTGAATAACCCGAAGGTTGCGGCGGCGAAGATCCGCCTTGCTTTTCGCTGCTTTAACTGGCGCGCTACATCAAGGATACTGTCTCCGGAGGAGATCATATCGTCTAAAATGATCACGTCTTTTCCTTCCACGGAAGAACCCAGGAATTCGTGGGCAACGATGGGATTGCGTCCGTCGATGATCTTCGTATAGTCCCTGCGTTTGTAGAACATACCCATGTCAAGGTTCAGTACGTTGGCAAGATATACGGCGCGTCCGGTAGCGCCTTCGTCAGGGCTGATGGCCATCATATGGTCGCTGTCGATCCGCAGGTCGTCAAAGCGTCTGAGAAGACCTTTTACAAACTGATAGGTAGGGCGCACAGTCTCGAAGCCGTTCAAAGGTATGGCGTTCTGGACGCGCGGATCGTGGGCGTCAAAAGTAATGATATTGTCCGCTCCCATACGAACCAGTTCCTGGAGAGCAAGGGCGCAGTCTAAGGATTCCCGGCCGCTTCTTTTATGCTGGCGGCTTTCGTAAAGAAACGGCATGATGACGTTGATTCGTCTTGCCTTTCCGCCTATGGCGGCGATAACACGTTTGAGGTTCTGGTAATGGTCGTCCGGAGACATATGGTTCATATGTCCGGTCAGAGAATAGGTTAAACTGTAATTGCAGACATCCACCATAAGGTAGACGTCTTTTCCGCGGACGGATTCATTGATAATACCTTTGGCTTCCCCGGAGCCAAAGCGAGGGACCTTCGCGTCGATCAGATAAGTATCTCGTTCATATCCATTGTAGACAATATCGTCTTTGTAGATATGGCCTTCTTCTTTGCGCCATCTTACGATATAATCGTTTACTTTGCTGCCCATCTCTTTGCAGCCGTCCAGGGCAATGATTCCAAGAGCCCCGACTGGTATGTTTTCCAAAATACGATCATTACGGCGTAGCATCATTCGTACCTCCCGAATTAAGATTTTTTTTGTAATAATTTTTTCTGAATACGGATATCGTCGCCGGTCAGTCTGAGAATCGTATAATTGCTGCTGATCCGCGAGAAGGTCCGTTCAGAGTAGATGGATTGTATATCATCCAATGCCAGATTGGTAGATATAATTGTTGGTTTTCTCCTCAGAATCCGCTCGTTCAGACAGATGAAGAGCTGTGATACCGTAAAGGAGTTCGGCAGTTCCGTTCCGAGGTCATCGATGATCAGGAGGTCGCAGTCATAGATGTGTTCCTGTGCGTCCATATCATGAGAAGCCCGGCTGCCGAAGGTGTTCTGAGCGAACAGATCGAATAAACTTGCCGCCGTAAAGTATACGACAGAGAAAGACGTATCGATCAGTTCTTTTGCAATGCAGTGAGAAAGAAAAGTCTTGCCCACCCCGGTGTCCCCATACAGCAGGATGTTGCGGAATTCGGCGGAGAATGTATCCACGAATTCATGGCATACCTTCAGCGCAGTCTGCATAGCTTCCAGAGACGACCTTCCGGTCAGAGGATCTATGTGGCTGCGGGAGTAATAATCCAGTGAACAGGTAGAGAAGTTCTCTTTTGCCAGAATCTCTCGAATGTTCGATTGTTCATAGAGAAGTTCTATGATGGCTTTTTTGAAACAGCGGCATTTGTGGCCGCCGGTATATCCGGTATCCCGGCAGTCCGGACATTCATAGTGGAGGTCCAGATAGTCTGCCGGCAGATCATGCGCGGTCAGCAGTCTCTGTTTCTTAAGCGCCAGAGTATGAAGTCCTTCTTTGAGAGAGAACAGAGCGTTCTCTTCTCCGTTAAGAAGCTTCCGCGCCTGATTGAGGCTCAGGGAAGAGACGGTGTGTTCCAATTCTTCCAGTTCCGGGATCGCCAAAAAAGCAGCCTTTCTGCGTTCTCGGAGGCGATACTCGTTGTCAAGCTGCTTTCGTTCATAGTCTCGCATGATCTGATCGTATTGTGAATTAGAGAGTGCCATGTCCTGATTAAAACTCCTTGGTCGTGGATGAACTTTACTGCTGTACCAGTCTGCGCTCTAATGAGTCCATATCGTAGGAACGGCCGGTAAAGTTGTTGAATTTGTTGCTGCTTGTGCCGGCTGTAGGTTTCACAGACGGCTTCTTCTTTCGTTCTTTCTCTTTCTGGAAATCCGCGTCTAACGACTCAATATCCTGGAGCCGGCGAACCTTCTTCTCGGACCAGTTCTTAAGGATCGTATCCGTATATTCAAAGTTGGGCTGATGAATCGTATTCATCGTGCGATTGCAGGCTTCCAGTATAATATCCAGGGCAAAGCAGTATTCTTCGTTCCATCTCTTAATATAAGCGATCTCAGAAGCCGCAGGCGCACGTCCCTTGATGCCGTATGCGTTCAGTACGGAATAACAGTTCTTGTTGTACATGATGGTGCCGGCTTTGGCTTCCGTTACGGTTTTGATCTTCTGTTCGTCCCATGACAGCGCGACCTTCTTAATATAGTGAATACTCTTGTGTCCGGTTTCAACACAGTATTCGATCAGATACTCGATCAGTTCCATCGACATATGCAGCGTGTCATAAAAATATGTAATCGTGTCTATGTCTGTCGAAGAAAGAGTTTTGCCGAGATATTGCTCGGCTACAAACAATAATTCTTTAAATTCCTTGCGTTCTTCGCGTCTTCGGTATTGTTGGATATTAGACGGAGTATCCGAGGTCTTGGTTCCGGCGGAGAGTGTCGGCGCAGGATGAGCGTCTAAAACAGACTCCTTTACAGTATCTTCTTGCGTCTGTTCACAGTAGTCTACAAGATCTTGTTTCTTCCAATATCTTAATGCGCGGCGGACATCCTTCTCCGTGCAGTCCAGGATGTCGGCCATCTCAGAAACAGACAGAGCCCCTTCGGGTCTGTTCAGGTGGCGTAACAGAAGGAGATATACCTTTACATATTCGCCGTTCGCCTGTGCCATGTGACAGTCAATAAATTCGTTCTCAAGCACGGTAGTGTTGCTTTGAGCATGGTTGGTCAAAGTTAATTTCGTCATAACCTTTCTGCAGTCCCCCTCTACAGTTAGTTTAATAATTGGCTTTATCATTATAGCACCAGAAGGACAGGCAAAAAAGAAATTTTTGAGTAAAAAACAAGGTTTTTTGTGGATAAAAATCTGTGGAAATTGTGGAAAACTAACGCTTTAGGAGATCTTCCCCAATATTTACAACGTCTCCGGCGCCCATAGTTATCAACAAATCGCCTTTTTGGCATATTCTGGTACAAAAGTCTTCAATATCCTGGAAGGAAGAAAAATAATATGCGTCGCAGCCTTTCTCCTTCAGGGCGTCTGCGATATCCTTCGAGGAGATCCCCAGAGTGTCGGTTTCCCTTGCCGCATAGATATCAGCCAGGACGACGTGATCGGTTTCGCAAAGCGCGTCGACGAATTCCCGGAAGAGCGCTTTCGTCCTGGTATAAGTATGGGGTTGGAAGACGCACCAGATCTCTCTGTGGGGATAGTTCTTTGCCGCTGCCAGGGAAGCCTGGATCTCGGTCGGGTGATGGGCGTAGTCGTCAATGATGGTGACGCCGTTCAGCATGCCCTTCAGTTCAAAGCGGCGGTCGGTTCCGTGGAACGACCTGAGTCCTTCCTTTATTGCGTCGACGGAGACATCCAGAAGGTCTGCGGCGGCGATAGCGGCCAGCGCATTGGATACGTTATGATCTCCGTTGACGGAAAGGTTGATCCGGCTTACAAAGTTACCCTGCCGGTACAGGTCGAAGGAGGCTTCTCCTAAATCATTGTGGGAAATATTGGAAGCAATGTATGCGGGAGGATAGCCGCCGCTTCCTGTGTTTTTGGTATCATTTCCATAAGTAATAATCTTGCAGGAGAGATCGGCTGTGATCTCCGAAAGGTTTGGAATGCTGTTATTGATGATCAGCGTTCCGTTTTCCGGCAGAAGTTTCGCGAACTTATGGAAAGAATTGCGGATGTCGTCCAGATCTTTGAAGAAATCCAGATGATCCGCGTCGATGTTTAATATGATTCCGATATTCGGAAAGAAGTGAAGGAAGCTATTGGTATATTCGCAGGCTTCCGTAACGAAAACTTCCGATCCGCCTACGCGGATATTGCCGCCGATGGCTTTTAGGATACCGCCTACAGATATAGTGGGGTCCATATTCCCGGCAAGCAGTATGTGGGAAAGCATGGATGTGGTGGTTGTCTTCCCGTGGGTTCCGGATACTGCAACAGGTACTTTGTAATTCGTCATCAGCTGCCCTAAGAGTTCGGCCCGGCTTAACATAGGAAGATTCTGACGGAGAGCTTCCTGATATTCCTCATTATCTTCATGAATCGCGGCCGTGTATACGACTACGTCAATTCCGGGAATAATATTAGAAGCTTGCTGTCTGTAGAATATGGCGGCGCCTAATTGTTCCAGACGGTCGGTCAAAGCAGATTCCTTGTTGTCAGAACCTGAGACGCGGAAATCTTCCTTTAATAAGATCTCTGCGAGACCGCTCATACTGATGCCGCCGATTCCGATGAAATGAACGTGTACAGGTTGTTTAAAGTTGATTTTATACATAAGATACCTTCCTTGAAAATAGTCATAATAGTTATAGTCTTTTCATATTATTATATACATATATGGGAAAAAAACCAAGTCA
>OFGB01000588.1_pt1 | contig 26055 bp, 20 predicted proteins | sample 1521491 | NCBI WGS metagenome assembly OFGB01 (sample SAMEA3504095, study PRJEB24116) | mouse gut metagenome | biome: mouse gut; feature: mouse-associated habitat; material: faeces | place: Denmark | collected 2011
CCTTTACTATATAAACCAGTGAAACTTCAAAAACTTACGCTTTTTCGAGAAATTTGTCGGAATATTTTGAATTTTGTGAATTGTGTGCAGAATGGACTGTTGTTTTTTGGTTATTTTGACGGTAGGATGAGGGTGGGTGAAAGGGTTGCTAAGAGAGGCATTGTTACCCGGATTGTGGGCGAGAGGAGTCAGTTAAGAAGGATTCTTGCCCAGGCTTTGGGCACATAAGTGAATCGGAAAAGACTTTCGCCCAGACTTTGGGCACATAAGTGAATTGGAAAAGACTTTCGCCCAGACTTTGGGCGAAACAGCAAGTTAAAAAGCATTATTACCCACTGCGTGGGCAAAAAAACATGTTCAAAAAAATTGTTGCCCAGGCTCATGGGCACATGAGTGAGTTAAAAAGACTTTTCGCCCACACTCTGGGCTTTCTCATTAATTTGGAAAGGTTTTTCGCCCGCCTGAACTCCCAAAATTAAATGTAACAGTTCAGCCATAACAGCTCGGATTAGCTGCTTTGCAGCCTATTTCGCCACATACGTGGCTAAATCCTCGCTTATGGCAGAGCGCCATATACAAAGTACACAAAAAATCTTCGTTTTCAAACAAGTTTGAATTCAGATTTTTGTGACTTTGTGCATGGCTGAACTGTTACAATTAAATTCCGTTTTTAGTAATCTTTTCTATACACTTGTCAGATTTTATGCTATAATATCCATAACTTAATAGAAAAGGAGTTGAGCTTATGAATTATATCATTAGTGGCAAAAATATCGATGTAACACCAGGCTTAAAACAAACCATCGAAAAAAAATTAGGAAAGTTAGAACGCTATTTCACTCCTGAAACAGACATCGTTGTGACACTCAGCGTAGAAAAAGAACGACAGAAAATCGAGGTTACCATCCCGGTAAAAGGAACTATTATTCGTTCCGAACAAGAAAGCAATGACATGTATGTATCCATTGATTTGGTTGAAGAAGTAATCGAACGTCAGCTTCGCAAATATAAAACAAAGCTCATTGCTAAACATCAGGAGGACGTTCCTTTTAGCACTGGATTTTTTGAAGAAGAGGATGATACACCGGAAGAAGAAGTTAAAATTATCCGTACCAAACGCTTCGGCATCAAGCCAATGTATCCGGAAGATGCATGCATTCAAATGGAACTGCTCGGACATAATTTCTTCGTATTCTGCAATGCAGAAACAGATGAGGTTAATGTCGTATACCGCCGCAAAAATAATACATATGGTTTGATCGAACCGGAATTCCAATAAAATATTGTATAATTGAATCAGCACCATCCGTCGAACGGGTGGTGCTGATTATTTTGAACGGAAAATAACCTACAATAGAAAATAATCTCTTTTTAGCTTCTTAATGCATATAGTATAAAGAAACATAAATTAAAAAGGTATGCTAAGATATGAGAGAATATGTGACTTTATCCTTAGAAACACATCTTTTTTTTGGAAGAACCATGAAAGAACATTCTCTATTCCTGCTTGCTGGATTTCCTGCAAAGGAAACCGAGTTCATACAGCGTGCAGATCAATTCCGGGAAGAATTTGAAGATGGCCTTAGAAGGACGGTCAAGCTTGCGGACGGCATAGTAAGCAAATCGGTTCTAAACTCCGGAGAAATTGTAACAGAATTTACGAAGAAGGCAGAGTGCCAGACTAAAAATCTAACAGGGATTCCGATTGATATCAAGATTACTGAGACAGAAGAACGAATCTGTGCAGGAAGCCGTGTTACCGTAAACAGAGAAATAGTTTCTCGGGTAAGAATGCTCAATCGGCAAATATTAAGAAGTCTGAATGGATTGATTGCATTTAAAGAAGAAATTCTAAGAGAAGTAAGAAGATGCAGGCTTTATACGGCGAACTATCCACTGCTAATCGAGCACATTCTAAGAGAAGCGAAACTGTACCGACAGATTATTTCAAACCTTGAAAGAAGGGGACGAATCTCCTCTCCTGATTTAAGGAGTCTGGAACTTTTCTGGAATCAGATTATGATGGAACACGCCCAGTTTATCCAAGGACTGTTAGATCCAACAGAATGTGAATTAATGGAGACCGCCAATGGATTTGCCAAAGACTATTGCCGCCTTTTAGAAGAAGCAAAAGAACAAGACCAGAAGGCGATGAATGCCCTGACGTCAAAAACTTTACAGACAACAAAGCAGTATCAGAAGTTTAAGACAGCCGGAACAGAAGGCATTACCGGCTGCGAGATACGTTCTGTCATACTTCCGCTTTTGGCAGATCATGTACTCCGTGAAGCAAATCATTATCTGCGGATTCTGACACAGGCACAGAAAAGTGAGAATTCACAAAGGAATAAAATACAATAACTCTTTTTTCTTCCCTCTGGAAATTGACTTGATAAAATGTCAAGGTCGATTCCAGAGGGAATACTTTTTAAATTTGTTCTATTCAAATAATTCCATTTTTCCGTCTACTTGTGCAAAATAGCACGCCTGCCCGATTTGAATCTCCACTTGTCCATTCGTGGCTTCTACAAGGGCTTCTTGCAAGTTTTCTACGTCGTCTTCCGGCAGCAAAATCTCTAATTCTACTTTGTCTGTGTAAACACTGTCGAGAATCGGCACTTTCTTTTGACCAAGTATATACTGTATTTTCCCAAGTCCCGTATAATCTGTCGTAATTTTTAGTTTATATCCATATATTTTGGTAATAATATTACTACATGCCAGACCTTCCTGAGTTGCCTTGGAATATGCACGGACCAAACCTCCGGTACCAAGCAAGGTGCCCCCAAAATATCTCGTCACCACGACTGCCGTATTATGAATTTCTTCCCCTAGAAGAACATCCAGCATCGGTTTCCCTGCTGTTCCTCCGGGCTCTCCATCGTCGCTAAAACGCTGTATCTCGAAGCGTTCTCCCAGTACATAAGCATAGCAGTTATGGGTTGCATTCCAATACTTCTTTTTCATACTTTCAATAAATGCAATCGCCTCTTGTTCATCCTTGATGGGAAGCACTGTTGCTATAAAGCGGGATTTCTTTTCGACGATTTCTCCTTCACCGCCGTGCAGCACTGTTTTATATTGCTTTAACATGATAAGATCACCTTTTCCTAATGTATTGTCTTTTATCATAACAGCAATGCTACATATTTCTCAAGTTTTTCTTAATATTTTCGTACCGAAATATGAACTTTTTAAAATTCGCTTTATTTCAAATACGTTCTCTGATATAATATCCTGAGATAAAGGAGGCAAGTATTCATGAATTATGGAAAAAATCAAGCTTCTAAAAAGCAGAACGAAATAACATCCAAAAAAAATATGACCTCAAAGCGCGTTGGAGTTCGTGCTTTTAAAGCCTTTCTCCTCACAATTCTGGTCATTTGCGTGATAGGCGCGGCCGGAGTTGGCATCTTCGTCAAAAAAATGATTGACGATGCACCGCAGATTTCTCCAAATAAGGTGCGGCCAAATTCATTTGCATCTGTGGTGCTTGATCAAAGCGGTAAAGAATTGGATAAATTTGTAGAATCAGGTTCAAACCGTATCTACAAAACGATTGATGAGATTCCTGAATATCTTCAACACGCTTTTGTAGCAGTTGAGGACGAACGTTTTTATGAACACAACGGTATTGACTTACAAGGTATCTTAAGAGCCGGTATTATCGGTATTACTTCTGGCGGTAATTTCTCCCAGGGTGCCAGTACGCTGACTCAGCAGCTGATTAAAAACAATGTGTTCCCAGACTTTCTCCATGAAAAGACATTTTATGACAGTCTGCAGCGAAAAGTACAAGAATGGTATCTTTCTATTAAAATCGAGAAACAGATGGACAAGAAAGAAATCATGGAAAACTATCTGAACACGATCAATCTTGGTCAGAACACTTTAGGTGTTCAGTCTGCATCAAAAAGATATTTTAATAAAGATGTTTCAGAACTTACACTCTCTGAATGTTCGGTGATCGCAAGCATCACTCAGAATCCTTCCGGTTTGAATCCAATCACGAACCCGGAAGACAACGCGAAACGCCGCAGCAAAGTATTAAATCAGATGGAAGAACAAGGTTACATTTCTGCCGAAGAAAAACAAGCAGCTCTTGATGATGACGTATACTCTCGTATTCAGGCAGTAAATCTACAGGTGCAGGGCGAAGCTTCTACTCCTACTACGTATTTTATCGACGCAATTGCCGTACAGGCAGAGCAAGACTTGATCGATAAGCTTGGCTACACAGATACTCAGGCACATAACGCAATTTACAGCGGCGGACTTTCTATCATAGCTACTCAGGATTCTGCCATTCAGAAAATCTGCGACGAAGAAATCAGTAATGACGAAAACTATCCTGGAAAGATTGAATACGGTCTTACTTATGCTGTTACGATCAAACGAGCAGATGGTTCTACCGATAATTATGATCATAATATTATTAAAAACTATATGCGTAACACATACGGAGATAAATACGGTCTTGTATTCTCTACCGAAGATAAAGGACGTGCTACCATAGAAGAATGGAAAGCTTCCAATCTTAACGAAGGTGACGAAGTCCTTGCTGAGGTCATTAACTTTTCTCCTCAGCCACAGGCAACCGCTGTCGTTATTGACCAATACACAGGTTATGTAAAAGCAATCAGCGGAGGCCGCGGAGTAAAGGCTCAAAGCCGAAGCTACAATCGCGCTACAGAAGGACTTCGCCAGCCGGGTTCCTGTTTTAAAGTATTATCTACCTTCGCACCTGCGCTTGACAGCGCCGGATATACACTGGCTACTGTGACTCAGGATGCTCCTTTTAAATACGACAATGGTACACCTGTAAAAAACCACTGGGGTAATTATTACAAGGGCAACATGACTGTCCGCTCTGCGATCGAGCAGTCGGCAAACGTTGTTACAGTAAAGGTTCTGACAGATATCACGCCAAAACTTGGCTATGATTATCTTTTAAAATTCGGATTTACCAGCATTGTAGATAAAGAAGAACGTGACGGCGGAATCTTCACGGATATTCAGCAGGCTACTGCTCTTGGCGGTATCACCCACGGTATCACAAATCTGGAAATCACAGCTGCCTATGCATCTATTGCAAACAAGGGCACCTATATCAAACCAGTATTGTATACTAAAATCACAAACCGTGATGGTGAAGTGCTTATTGACAACGAAAGCAAACCGGAAAAGCATGAAGTACTAAAAGAATCTACGGCAGCATTATTGACCAATGCTATGGAAGGCGTCGTAACAAGTTATGCCGGTACCGGAAGACGTGCCGCATTGCCATGTGGAATGCCTGTTTCCGGAAAAACCGGTACTACTTCAGATAATGTAGATATCTGGTTCTGTGCATACACGCCATACTACACATGTTCTGTATGGGCAGGTTATGATACGAACAAGCCTTTGTCAAATACATCCTTCCATTTGGATATTTGGCGCAAGATTATGAATCGGATCCATGCAGACCTTCCATATAAGGACTTTGAACTATCAGGATCTATAGAAAAGAAAACGATCTGTACTCAATCCGGAAAGCTTGCTGTAAGTGGCTGTCCTGCTGTTACAGAATACTTTGCTTCAGGCACAATTCCGACTGACGCATGCAGCGGTCATCGTTCATCCTGGAGCAACGATGATCCCGATGATGACTCTAATAACGGTTCACATGGAAATAATGGCGGCAACACAACACCTAATTCGCCGCAGCAGCCTTCAGACCCTAGTTCTCCGACACCAGATCCTCCGGCGGATCCTAATCCTCCGGTAGAACCTGATCCTCCGGTAGATCCTAATCCTCCGGCAAACCCGGATCAACCTACCACTCCTGAAGGTTAGGTTAAAACTAAAAAGATCCCGCAGTGCGCATCCCGCGGAGCGTTTTGTGATATAGGAAAGTACGAACTTTCCTATATCATAAAAAAGCAAGTGGAAAATCTCCGCTTGCTTTTTTATATCGCTTTCTTCTATTCACTTTCTTGTATTATCTTTATCACATCTGATCAGTCCAAGATCAATTTTGCCGAACCGCAGATACCTGCATCATTTCCAAGCTGTGCCAACGCAAATTTTACATCTTTATTTGCAAAAAATACTCTCTTCTCAAAATATTTCTTAATGTATGTAAACAACACATCTCCTGCTTTAGATACGCCGCCGCCAATTACGATTACCGATGGATCTGTGATCACACAAAGATTTGCCAACGCATATCCTAAATATCTTCCAAACTCTTCTGCAATTTCAATCGCCAGTTCATCGCCTTCTTTGACTGCATCAAATACCGTCTTTGCACTCACTTCACTATTTCGTAAAATACTTGCTTTATCATCTTTTGCAAGACGTTTTTTCGTAAGTCTTACAATACCTGTTGCGGAGGCATATTGTTCCAGACATCCAAAACTTCCGCAGCCGCAGCTTTCTGTCTCCTCATAGTTTACGCAAATATGGCCGATTTCCCCGCCTGCGCCGTTAGAGCCGCTTAAAATATGTCCTCCGACAATCACACCGCCGCCAACGCCTGTTCCGAGCGTCACCATGATCATGTTCTTGTTGCCAAGGCCGCCGCCTTTCCACATCTCTCCAAGAGCCGCTACATTCGCATCATTTCCCACTTTTACGACAATGCCTGTAAGATCCTCTAATTCATGTTTTACCTCTTTATATTTCCATCCCAGATTTGCAGAACCATTCACCACTCCGTTCTCAGATACCGGCGCAGGAACGCCAACTCCGATGCCGAGAATGTTCTCCTTTTCCAGCTCATATTCAGCAAGTTTTTTTCTGATTGCTTCTGCAACATCCGGTAAGATTGCCGCCCCTTCATTCTCAGTACGCGTTTTAATTTCCCATTTTTCGATTAATGATCCATCGAATTGAAACAATCCCATTTTTACCGTTGTTCCCCCAATGTCCACTCCAAAACAATAATTCATAATCTTTTTTCCTCCTATTTTTTCACTAGATTTGCCTGAACCCTACGGTACAACTCTTCCGCCGCATTATATCCCATCTCTTTTTGTCTGTGATTTGCAGATGCGGATTCCACGATAATTGCAAGATTACGTCCCGGACGAATCGGTATATTATGGCAGACTACCTTATTTCCCAGAAATTCTGTATATTCCTGAGTTAATCCCAGACGATCATATTCTCTGTCCTTATCCCACTCTTCCAACGTAATGACAAGGTCGATCGCCTGTGTCTCCTTTACACTTTGAACGCCAAAAAGCGTTTTCACATCTACAATGCCAATTCCACGCAGTTCGATAAAATTCCTTGTAATATCCGGTGCTCGTCCAACAAGAGTATCATTACTTACTTTTCGTATTTCTACCACGTCATCTGTCACAAGACGATGCCCGCGTTTGATAAGTTCCAGCGCTGCTTCACTCTTCCCAATACCGCTTTCCCCCATAATTAATACACCTACACCATACACATCCACAAGCACTCCGTGAATAGAAATGCAAGGCGCTAATTCTACATTCAGCCACCGAATCAATTCTGCTGTAAATGCAGAAGTCTTCTGAGAAGTCTGGAATATTGGAATATTCTTTTTATTCGCTTTCTGTAAAAGCACCTCATCCGGAGGAAGATTTCTGCTAAATATAATACATGGAATTCCATATGACAATAATTTTTCATATAGATCTTCCTTCACATCTTCCCCAAGACTTTTCAGATACGTATATTCCACATATCCAATGACCTGCACCCGTTCAGCGTCAAAATAATCAAAAAATCCTGTCAGCTGTAAAGCCGGACGATTGATATCAGGCACTCCTATCTTCTTATCTTCCAAACTAACATCCTGCGTCAGATTCTTCAGATTCATTTTTTCTGCCAGTTTCGTCATTGCTACGCCACTCATATCATTGTCTCCTTTTCTTTCTGCTTTGAACAATTGTCCACCACGCTATAATTATTGTACCACATCTGAGTATTTCATAAAAGCTTTCGTTTCTATTCATGAAAAAAATCATAAACAGACTCTGCTGCTATTTCATTCATAGCAGGAATCTCTTTCAACTCTTCTATGGACGCATTCCGGATTTCTTCTATATTCTTAAAATGCCGCATAAGTTCCTTTCTTCTGGCCGGTCCGATTCCTTTAATATCATCTAATATGGAATGTACCTGTTCCTGACTCCTTAACTTTTTATGAAACTCAATCGCAAATCTATGCGCTTCATCTTGTATTCTCGTAATCAATCGGAATCCTTCCGATGTTTTATCAATTAGAATTTCCTGATTTTCATAATATAATCCCCTTGTTCTGTGAAAATCGTCCTTTACCATTCCACAGACAGGAATATGCAAGCCCAGATTTTTCAACACCTCAAGCGCAATGTTCACCTGCCCTTTTCCGCCGTCCATCATAATCAGATCCGGAAACGCCGTAAAGCTTCCAAAGGCTTTCCCTTCTTCTTTCTCCCTGATTCCATGTTCAAATCGCCTGGTCAGAACTTCCTGCATACTGGCATAATCATTCGGTCCTTGAACACTCTTGATTTTAAATTTACGATAATCATTACGTTTTGGCTTTCCATTTTCATAGACAATCATAGAGCCGACAGAAGCAAATCCATTTGTATTAGAAATGTCAAACGCTTCTATTCTGCGTATTTTGCTTAGCCCTATCAGACTTCCTATTTCTTTCATAGCTCCAATCGTCCGTCCTTCTTCGCGCTTTAACCGCTCTTTATCCGTATTTAAGACAATGGATGCATTCTTTGCCGCAAGCTCTACCAGTTTCTCCTTTTCACCTTTTTTCGGCACCTTTAGTACCACCTTATGTCCTCTTTTATGTGTCAGCCACTCTTCTAATAATCCCTTCTCTTCCACTTCTTGAGGAAGCATCAGTTCTCTCGGAATATACGGGCTTCCCGCATAGAATTGCTTTATGAATCCGGTCAGGATTTCTTCTTTATTATCCCCATCCGAACGTCGCATATAAAAGTGATCCCGCCCAATCAAACGACCGCCTCGAATAAAAAACACTTGCACTACGGCATCTTCCCTGTCTAGCGCGAGTGCGATGACATCCCTGTCATCCTGACGGCTGTCTGTAATCTTTTGCTTTTGAGCGATTTTCTGGACGCTGGAAATCAACTCCCTATATTCAATTGCTTTTTCAAACTCCAGCATCTCGGATGCTTCCAACATCTTCTCTTCTAATCTTTTTAAAACCCTGTCATAATTACCGTTTAAAAAATGTATCACCTCTTGTACCGATTCACGGTATTCTTCTTCTGTAATATATCCCTGACACGGTGCATTGCATTGATGAATATGATAATTCAGACACGGCCTGTCCTTTCCTATATCTTTTGGAAGGTTTCGATTACAGCTTCTGATATGATATATCTTTCGCAAAAGATCAATCGTATCCTTCACCGCTCCTCCACTCGTATAGGGTCCAAAATATTTTGCCTTATCTTTGACCATTCTCCTCACCATCATGACACGCGGATATGCTTCTGTGACGGTTACTTTTATGAACGGATATGTTTTGTCATCCATCAGCATGGTATTGTATTTCGGCCGGTGTTCTTTAATAAGATTACACTCCAATACAAGCGCTTCCAGCTCGGAATCTGTCACGATATATTCAAAACGTCTGATATGGGTCACCATCTGTTCAATCTTAACACCTTTATTTCTGCTGGACTGAAAATACTGACGCACACGATTCTTCAGACTGATTGCCTTGCCCACATATATAATGTTGTCCTTTTCATCATGCATAAGATAGACGCCTGGTTTGGCCGGTAATTTTTTCAGTTCCTCTTCTATATCAAACATACTCTCACCTCGGCTAATCCTTTCATTTATCATAACAACGTACGGATTTACCGTCAACGTATATTGTAAAAAAGACACAGCCTGAATTTTTCAAACCGTGTCTTTCATTTTTATTGCTGTATTTCTTTTTCTATATCTTTTTCTGTATCTTTTCCTGCATTTTCTTCATGCGCTTCTTCTGTCTGCTGCTTGGTCTGGCGCATTCCGATACGTGATTCCTTTTCCGATTCAGCTTCCGGATCGATCCCTTTCACCTCATGGAAAATTCTCATGAATTCTTTTCCGGTGATGGTTTCCTTTTCAATCAAAAATGCTGCAATCTTATCAAGCGCTTCTCGATTCTTGGACAAAAGCGCTTTTGCTTCTTCATAAGCCATCTTCAGCATCACCATGACTTCTTTATCAATCTCTGCTGCCGTATCCGGACCGCAGTTTTGTACAGCACGCCCATCCAGATACTTGCTTTGTATGGACTCCAATCCAATCAATCCAAACTTTTCTGACATACCATACTGCGTAATCATTGCTCTTGCAACCTTCGTTGCCCGCTCAATATCATTCGAAGCGCCGGTCGTAACCGTGTCAAATACGATTTCTTCGGCTGCCCGTCCGGCTAATAACCCTACCAGCATTGCCTCCAATTCCTTTTTCGTATTCAGGAATTTTTCTTCTTCCGGTGTCTGCATTACATAGCCAAGCGCTCCCATCGTTCTTGGCACGATCGTAATCTTCTGGACCGGTTCCGCATCCTTTTGCAGCGCACTGACAAGTGCATGACCGACTTCGTGATAAGAAACAATTCTTCGTTCCTCTTTACTCATAATCCGGTCTTTCTTCTCTTTACCAACGAGTACCACTTCCACCGCTTCAAAAAGATCTGCCTGAGACACTGCCTGACGACCGTGTTTTACCGCATTGATCGCTGCTTCATTGATCATATTCGCAAGATCAGAACCCACCGCACCGCTTGTAGCAAGTGCAATCGCCTCCAAATCCACACTTTCATCCATGCGCACATCTTTCGCATGTACTTTCAAAATATCAACACGTCCCTTTAAATCCGGACGTTCTACGATAACGCGGCGGTCAAAACGTCCCGGACGAAGCAATGCCGGGTCAAGAATTTCCGGACGATTCGTTGCTGCAAGTAAAAGAAGCCCTTTGCTGGTATCAAATCCATCCATCTCTGCGAGCAGCTGGTTCAACGTCTGCTCTCTTTCGTCATTGCCGCCAAGAGCCGTATCCCTGCTCTTACCAATAGCGTCAATCTCATCAATAAAAATAATACACGGCGCCATCGCCTGAGCCTGTTTAAACAAATCCCTGACTCTGGAAGCACCTACGCCGACATACATCTCCACAAATGCAGAACCGGAAAGCGAGAAAAATGGTACTTTCGCCTCTCCTGCTACCGCCTTTGCAAGCAAGGTCTTACCTGTCCCCGGAGGTCCTACCAACAATGCTCCTTTTGGAAGTTTTGCCCCAATGCCTGTATATTTGCCCGGATTATGAAGAAAATCCACTACTTCCTGCAAAGATTCTTTTGCTTCGTCTTCTCCTGCCACATCCTTAAATGTAACGCCGGTTTCTCTCTCTACATACATTTTCGCATTACTCTTGCCGATTCCCATCATTCCGCCGCCTTTTGTCATCTTACGCATAAAGAGCATACTGGCGCCAAAAATCAACACAAACGGAAAAAGCAGATTGATAAGCAGATTGAGGAAAATCGCAGAAGTAGAATCCGGTATCTTCTGTCCATATTCTACGCCAGCTTCATATAGTCGCTGCGAAAGAGTTTCATCTTTTACGATTCCTGTATAATATACTTTTTTAATATTCAGCAAGTTCTCCGTGATCTCCTCTCCGCGGAACAAGCTAAAGTTTTCTTTTTCCTTCTTTTCTCTTTCCTTTTTCTGCTGCGGAGTCTCTACATCATAGATCGAGGCTCCTTTCTTCAAAGAAATCTCCAGTTTATTGGAATTGATCAATACTTTATCTACTTTTGAAGCGTCTACCAGTTTCAGAAATCTACTATATGTAATCTCCTCATACTGGCTTTCCTGACGAAACTGATAAAGCATCATCACAAGAATCCCAGTCAAAATTGCTGTGAGTATAATCAAAGGAACTCCCTGCTTTTTCTTCTTTTTGGGATCTTTATTGTTATCGTTCTGATTATTATTCATCATTGCCTCCTAATTCTACACATTCACCTTTCCTATTATAAAGTAGCACTTATATATAAATCAATAAAAACATTCTGAAAAACCTCTGTTAATTCTTAAACCTTTATAAAGAAATATCTCTTTATACAAATTCTTCCCAAAATTATTTTGATTTTCCCTAGATTTTATCCCGTCTTTTGTAGTATACTGAATGCTATGATGTTTATACTAGAAAAAATAAGCAGAAGAAAGAAGAGAGAAAATATGAGACCTGGATTTGATAATGAAAAATATCTGAATATGCAGTCAACGCATATCCGGGAACGGATCAACCAATTCGATAATAAATTATACCTGGAATTCGGCGGAAAATTATTTGATGATTTCCACGCATCTCGCGTTCTTCCTGGATTTGAACCGGACAGTAAGCTGCGCATGCTGCTTCAGCTTGCAGATCAGGCCGAAATTGTAATTGTAATCAGCGCCAGTGATATTGAAAAGAACAAAGTACGCGGAGATCTTGGGATTACTTATGATTCCGATGTGCTCCGACTGATTGATGTCTTTAAAGAAAAAGGCTTATATGTAGGCAGCGTTGTTATCACGCAATATTCCGGGCAGCACAGTGCAAATCTATTTAAGTCAAGACTTGAAAAACTAGGAATCAAAGTGTATGTACATTACTGTATCGAAGGTTATCCTTCTAATATTCCTTTGATCGTAAGCGATAACGGCTATGGCAAAAATGATTATATTGAGACAAGCAGGCCGCTTGTGATCGTCACTGCTCCAGGACCTGGCAGCGGTAAAATGGCAACCTGCCTTTCCCAGCTCTATCATGAGCATAAACGTGGTATTCATGCAGGTTATGCCAAATTCGAAACATTCCCAATCTGGAACATCCCATTAAAGCATCCTGTCAATCTTGCGTACGAAGCCGCTACTGCAGATTTAAATGATGTCAATATGATCGATCCGTTCCATCTGGAAGCTTATGGCGAAACAGCCGTGAATTATAACCGTGATGTAGAGATATTTCCTGTATTGAGCGCCATTTTCGAGAAAATCTACGGTGAAAGCCCTTATAAATCCCCTACAGATATGGGCGTAAATATGGTGGGGAATTGTATTATGGATGATGATGCCTGCAAGGACGCTTCTAACCAGGAAATTATCCGCAGATACTACACCTCTCTGGCTGAACTTGCAGCCGGCGCTTCTTCTGAGGATGCCGCATACAAAATAGAGCTTCTCATGAAACAGGCGCATATTACCACCGAAGACCGCAAAGTTGTCTCTGCTGCTTTAAAACGTGCAGAGGAAACCAATGCTCCTGCTGCTGCAATGGAATTAAATGACGGACGCATGATCCTCGGGAAGACTTCCAATCTTCTGGGTGCTTCTGCCGCACTTGTATTAAATGCTCTGAAAGAACTTGCCGGTCTCGACCACGAACTGCATGTGATTTCTCCGGAAGCGATCGAGCCAATCCAGAGATTAAAGGTAGCTTATCTTGGAAGTAAGAATCCAAGACTTCATACGGACGAAGTACTTATTGCACTCTCTATGAGCGCAGCATCCAATCCGGCTGCCCAAAAGGCTCTGGAACAGATTCCTGAACTAAAAGGCTGTCAGGTACACACCTCCGTAATGCTTTCGGACGTAGATATTAAAACGTTCAAAAAACTTGGCATACAGCTTACAAGCGAAGCCAAGTATGAGCATAAGACGATTTATCATTAAAATTCTTAACAAGTAAAACAAAACTCCCATCGTTAAAAAGCCAAGTCGCGATGTCAACCAACGATACGTTGCTCACAGCTTTTAAACGATGGGAGTTCTTATATTCAGAATTCAAGTTCTCTTCTGCCTAACGATTTTTACTTACAAAACCTGTCTATATACTGACTTGCCGCAAGCGCCGCTACTGCTCCGTCTGCGGCTGCTGTCGTAAGCTGTCTTACTTCTTTTGTCCGGCAGTCCCCGGCAGCAAAAACTCCGTTTGCAGAAGTCATACAATCTTCACTTGCAAGTACATATCCGCCTGCATCCAGTTTCACGACTTCCGCGAATCTATCATTCTTCGGCGCCTGTCCGATTGCTACAAATAATCCTTCTACCTTCAGCTTAGTTATCTCATTCGTCTTTTTGTTGCGCACAACAACACCTTCCAATAAGTCAGAACCTTCCAAACTCTCTACGACACTGTCTAACACGAAACTTACATTTTCTTTTGCTTTCAGCGTCTTTACAAGATGCTCTTCTCCGCGGAACTCATCTCTTCTGTGGATAATATAAACATGGGCGCAATAAGAAGATAAGAAAATCGCATCTTGCAGCGCAGTATTACCGCCGCCGACCACTGCCGTATCCATTCCCTTAAAAAAAGCGCCGTCACAAGTTGCACAATAAGAGATTCCCGCACCGATAAAATCGGCTTCACGCGCCACACCAAGCGGGCGGTGTCTTGCTCCGGTTGCCAGAATAACCGTTTTGCATTCCACCTCCTCGTCTTCCGTCACAATAATCTTTTTATCATCCTCTACCCGGATACGCTCAACGTTTGTAAACATAGTTTCCGCCCCAAAATTCATCGCCTGATCCAAAAGATTTGTCGCAAATTCATTTCCACTCATCTTAAAGATCCCCGGATAGTTTTCTACATGCGGTGAAAAAACGATCTGCCCTCCAAAAGACTCTCCTTCTATGATCACAACAGACTTTCCTGCACGTAATCCATAGATTGCGGCCGTCATTCCGGCTGTTCCCCCTCCGATAATCCCGATATCATACATAACCTTTCCTCCTTTTGCCTTAAAGTTTAAATACCCCTATAAGCAGTGTGTCTTATAGGGATATCCTTTTATTCATTTCTATTGATTTTCCTGTGCATATTTTTTAATGTTGGACGCATTGACTAATTTCTGTACGCCATTGGCACTCGCTACAATCAGCGTCGGCGCCTGCATAACACCATATTTCCTCACCAACGCTTCATTCTCTTCTGCATCAATGGTCTCATATGCAATATTTGCTTTTTCCAACATATTCTTTGCAATCTTGCAGTTCGGACAGGTTTTCGTCGTAAACAGCAAAGTTCTTTCTCCCCCGCTTAAAGAGGAGCAATCCATCTCTTCTTCTGCTGCTTTCAATCTAACCGTAAGCTTTGAATCCTTAATATTATATACTTTACGTTCTTTGAATTCCTGTGTCTTTCCGTCATTCCAATTCTGTACCGGACGATAATATCCTGTAATGCGACTGTAAACTTCTGTCTTCTTGCCGCAGACCGGGCATTCATACTGCTCTCCATTGATATATCCATGGTCGGTACATACCGAATAAGTCGGAGACATTGTATAATATGGCAGCTTATAGTTTTCCGCAATCTTCCTTACCAAGGATGCCGCCGCCTTCCAGTCCGGAAGCTTTTCTCCAAGAAACGCGTGAAATACGGTTCCTGATGTATAAAGCGTCTGCAGTTCATCCTGAATATCAAGCGCCGCAAAAATATCTTCCGTATAACCTACCGGAAGGTGCGAGCTGTTTGTATAATATGGCGTTCCTTCTGCTTCTGCCGCCGTAATGATATCCGGATACCGTTTGGTATCGTGTTTTGCAAAACGGTATGTCGTAGATTCTGCCGGCGTAGCTTCCAAATTATATAAATCGCCATATTCTTCCTGGTAATCAGAAAGACGCTCTCTCATATGTTTCAATACCTGCTGGCTGAACTTTTGTGTTCTTTCATCCGTCATATCTGCACGAAGCCATTTTGCATTCAAGCCAACCTCATTCATACCGATCAGACCAATCGTCGAAAAATGATTGTTAAATGTTCCAAGATAACGCTTTGTATATGGATAAAGACCTTCCTCTAAAAGTCTTGATATGATCGTACGTTTTGTGCTCAAGGATCTTGCAGAAATATCCATCAGATGATCTAAACGGCGATAAAAATCTGCCTCATCTTTCGCAAGATATGCAATCCTCGGCATATTGATGGTTACGACTCCTACCGATCCTGTACTCTCGCCGCTTCCGAAAAATCCACCGGATTTCTTACGCAATTCCCTCAGATCAAGGCGAAGACGGCAGCACATGCTTCTTACATCGCTCGGCTCCATATCGCTGTTGATATAATTTGAAAAATACGGCGTACCATACTTGGCAGTCATTTCAAATAGCAGACGGTTATTTTCCGTATCAGACCAGTCAAAATCATTTGTGATCGAATATGTAGGGATTGGATACTGGAAACCACGCCCGTTCGCATCCCCTTCGATCATGACTTCGATAAATGCCTTATTGACCATATCCATCTCTTTTTTACAGTCTCCATAAGTAAAATCCATGTCTTTCCCGCCAACGATAGCAGGCATGTTGGCAAGGTCATTCGGCACGGTCCAATCCAGTGTAATATTGGAAAACGGTGCCTGTGTTCCCCAGCGGCTTGGTGTATTTACGCCATATATAAAGGATTCCACGCACTTTTTCACTTGATCATAACTCAGATTATCTATTTTTACAAATGGCGCAAGGTATGTATCAAAAGAAGAAAATGCCTGTGCCCCCGCCCATTCATTCTGCATAATGCCAAGGAAATTTACCATCTGATTACAAAGCGTAGACAGATGTTTTGCCGGAGCAGACGTAATCTTTCCGGTAATTCCTCCAAGCCCTTCCCGGATCAGCTGTTTTAATGACCAGCCTGCACAATAGCCGGTAAGCATGGATAAATCATGAATATGAATATCTGCATTGCGGTGTGCATTGGCAATCTCCTCGTCATAAATCTCCGAGAGCCAGTAATTTGCCGTGATCGCACCGGAATTGCTAAGAATCAACCCTCCTACCGAATAAGTGACTGTCGAGTTCTCTTTTACACGCCAGTCAGTGATTTTCACATAACTGTCTACAATCTCTTTATAGTCCAGCAAAGTAGACTTCATATTACGGATTTTCTCTCTCTGCTTACGATATAAAATATATCCTTTTGCCACATCCGCATAACCGGCAAGTACCAATACATTCTCTACACTATCCTGAATATCTTCTACCAAAACTACATCATCTTTTATCTTAGGCTCAAAATCTGCCGTCACTTTCAATGCCAGCATGTCAATAATACTTGGATGATATTGTTTATTCTGCGCCTCAAACGCGCTTGTGATCGCTACTGCGATTTTCTTCAGATCAAATTCTGTTATTTTTCCGTCTCGTTTGCGAACCTGATACATATTTCTTCATCCTTCTTTCTTAAAATCCCACGGCAAATGTGCCAGTGAACTCATTGTATCACCGCATATATAGTATTGTCAATAAACAAAACAACAAGATATAGTGTAATTCTTTGTCGAATTTCGCCATATCTTGTTGTTGCTTTTTCTATTATTCAATTCCTCTTACTGCCGTATTCTCTATATATGCTCCGGCAATCTGCGCTGCCGTATCCATGATGCGTTTGTCATATCCATGGAGTCCTTCCTGGATCAGATCTCCCGAATCCTTAAATGCCTGCAGATAATACCGGGACGCGCCGCATATCCATCTTCCGATATCTTCGATATCGGCTTTCTGATGAAACTCTCTTACCATCGTCGTGCGAAACTCATATGGAATCAAACCTTGCTTTAAAATCGTTATACTTTCCTCTATATTAGAAATATCATAATCTTCTATGCCAATCGTCTGTGCATATTTTTCTTTGCTGTTCTTAATATCCATAGCGACATAATCCACTACGTTTGCCCTTATCAGCTGCTTTAGCTTTCCCGGAAAGCTTCCGTTCGTATCCAGCTTCACAAGATAGCCCAGATCTTTTATTCTCTCTAAAAAGCTTCGTATGTCGTCCCATATAAGCGGTTCTCCGCCTGTCACGCAGACACCGTCCAGAATCCCCTGACGTTTTTCTAAAAAGCCAAAAAATTCTTTCTCACTGATATCTTCATTCTCTTCCATATGGGTTACCAATGATGCATTATGACAAAATGGGCAACGAAAATTACAGCCTGCAGTAAATACTGTGCAGGCTACTTTTCCCGGATAATCTAACAATGTGAGCTTTTGCAGCCCTTGTATCCTCATTATTCTTTTGGATCTTCGAGTCCGCTGCGCTCGATCTCTTTTTTCACACATGTGTTAATAAACTCTGTCAATGTACGATAACCGTTCTCTTTTGAGATCTTTGTCAGCTGTTCCTTTCTTCCCTTTGGAACAAGAATGGTGATACGGTCATAGTTTTTCTTCTGGTAATTATTAATATAAGCAAATGCTCTTTTTTTATCCATCGTGTTCATCTCCTTTTGAAGACATTATAACTGATTCTTTACTTTTCGGCAAGGTACAATCTGATTTTTTCCGCCGTGAAAGTAACTTTTGTTGTACCTTACAAATACCTGTGCTATAATTTAGAAAAATGTACTGCTTGCAAAGATACTCTTTCGACCTTGCACATGCGGGGTCTTTTTATGTGAAAAAGGATGGTGACCGATATGGATACAGCTCTTACGCTTGTCGACAAACTTGCCGAAAACGGAAGTCTTTCATTCAGGGAATGGGTAACACTGATCGACGCCCAGTCTGAAAAACTATCTTTATATGTATTTGAAAAAGCCAGAGATCTGCAGCAGGCATATTACGATAATAAAATATTTATCCGCGGATTGATCGAATTTACGAACTATTGCAGAAATGACTGTTTCTACTGCGGCATTCGAAAGAGCAATCAAGCTCTTCGCCGTTATCGGCTTACCAAAGAAGAGATTCTTCTTTGCTGTCAAAACGGATACGAACATGGATTTCGTACGTTCGTGCTGCAAGGAGGCGAAGATGCTTATTATACGGATGCCCGGATGATAGATATCATTACCAAGATAAAATCAGATTTTCCTGACTGTGCGATTACACTATCCATCGGGGAAAAATCAAGAGAAAGTTATCAAAAGTTTTTTGACGCCGGCGTCAGCCGTTATCTTTTACGACATGAAACTTTTGATTCCGGCCACTATCAATTACTGCACCCATCCAATCTGAAATCCCAGACAAGACAGCAATGCCTTAGAGACTTAAGAGCGATTGGTTATCAGACTGGCTGCGGATTTATGGTCGGTTCTCCATATCAGACAACAGAACATCTGGCATCGGATTTTCTTTTTATCAAAGAACTAAATCCCCATATGATCGGCCTTGGTCCGTTTATTCCACACCATGACACACCATTTGCCGAAAAAAATGCCGGTACGTTAGCACAGACGCTCTATCTTTTAGGGCTTCTTCGCATCATGTGCCCAAAGGTCCTGCTGCCTGCCACTACCGCACTTGGTACCATCGCAGAAAATGGCAGAGAGCTTGGAATTCTCGCCGGAGCAAATGTTATCATGCCCAATCTTTCGCCGATAAATCATCGAAAAGATTACGCGCTTTATGACAATAAACTTACAAGCGGCGCGGAAGCCGCCGAACATATCAAAGATTTAAAAACACGCATGCAGCACATTGGCTATGAGATCGTTACAGACCGGGGAGATTCTCTTGTCTGACCTTCCCTTCTAATGTCCTGATCACGAATAACAGAGGAGGAATTGATTATGTACCATTATGACCCAAAATCACGCAATGCAGAGGAATTCATCAACCATGAAGAAATCCTGGAAACCTTAGACTACGCAGAAGCAAATAAGCACAACACAGAATTGATCGATGCACTCATCGAAAAAGCAAAATTACGGAAAGGCCTTTCCCACAGGGAAGCTTCCGTTCTTCTTGCATGTGATATAGAAGAAAAAAATGAGGAAATTTACCGCCTTGCAGAACAAATCAAAAAGGATTTCTACGGAAACCGTATCGTCATGTTTGCACCGCTGTATCTTTCCAATTATTGTATCAACGGCTGTACCTACTGCCCTTATCATTTAAAAAACAAACATATCCCACGCAAGAAGCTCTCTTTGGAAGAAATCAAAAAAGAAGTAATCGCACTTCAGGATATGGGGCATAAACGCCTTGCACTGGAAGCCGGGGAAGACCCGAAACATAATCCGATTGAATATATTTTGGAATCTATCAAAACAATTTACAGCATCAAACATAAAAACGGCGCGATCCGGCGTGTCAATGTTAATATTGCGGCAACTACTGTGGAAAACTACCGCAAGTTAAAAGAGGCCGGAATCGGCACCTACATTTTATTCCAGGAAACCTATCATAAAGACAGCTATAAAGAACTGCATCCAACCGGGCCAAAAAGCGACTATGCCTATCACACAGAAGCCATGGACCGTGCCATGGAAGGCGGCATTGATGATGTAGGATGCGGTGTATTATTCGGTCTGGATAAATACCGTTATGAATTTGCAGGTCTTTTGATGCATGCCGAACATTTGGAGGCTGTGTGGGGCGTCGGTCCGCATACGATCAGCGTACCTCGTCTCTGTCCTGCCGACGATATTGATGTCAATGATTTTGATAACAGTATAAACGATGATATTTTTGCCAAAATCGTTGCCTGTATCCGTATCGCCGTTCCGTATACCGGTATGATTATTTCTACCAGAGAAAGTAGGAAGACAAGGGAACGCGTCCTTCATCTTGGTATTTCCCAGATCAGCGGCGGAAGCCGTACCAGCGTCGGCGGCTACGCCGAGGAAGAACCGGCAGACGAGGACTCCTCCCAGTTTGATTTAAGCGACAGACGTACCTTGGACGAAATCGTAAAATGGCTGATGGACATGGACTATATTCCTAGTTTCTGTACTGCCTGCTACCGCGCGGGAAGAACGGGCGACCGCTTCATGTCGCTTTGTAAGAGCGGACAGATCCAAAATTGCTGCCATCCAAATGCTTTGATGACATTGAAAGAATATCTGGAAGATTACGCCGCTCCTGCTACCAAAGAAGTTGGAGAAAAATTGATTTTAAAGGAGATTCAAAATATTCCTAACGAAAAAGTGAAAGAACGCGTACTTCAATATCTTGACGAGATGGAAAACGGCGGAAAACGCGATTTTCGCTTCTAGTGTACGCTTACGATACTAATATAAGGATGTGATTTTATGAGTTTTCATACGCCGCCAATGGCAGAACGTATCCATATCGGCATTTTCGGAAAACGAAATGCCGGGAAATCAAGTATTATCAATGCAATTACCGGACAGAATCTGGCCATTGTTTCGGATATCAAAGGAACTACCACTGACCCGGTACAAAAATCGATGGAACTGCTGCCATTAGGTCCCGTTGTCGTCATAGACACCCCGGGGCTGGATGATGATGGATCACTTGGAGCCTTGCGCGTCAAAAAATCCTATCAAACATTGAACAAAACTGATATTGCACTTTTAGTCGTCGATGCATGCACCGGTTTTACTTCAGAGGATTCTGATATTCTTGCAAAAATTCGTGAAAAGAGAATCCCATATGTCGTTGCATTGAACAAATCCGATCTTACAGACAACCCGATTTCCTTGTCCGAACGGGAAATTTTAGTCAGCGCCAAAACCGGATACCATATCCGGGAGCTTAAGGAACTGCTGGCAGCACAGATTCCGCAAGAGTCGGATAAAATACTCATAGGAGATCTTGTCTCTCCTTCTGACGTAGTCATTCTCGTTATTCCAGTTGACAAAGCTGCTCCGAAAGGCAGACTGATTCTGCCTCAGCAGCAAACCATCCGCGACCTTTTGGATCATAACGCGATTTCTATGATGGTAAAGGAAGACCGCCTGTCGGAAACACTTGCTCTCTTAAAACAAAAACCTGCGCTCGTCATTACAGACAGTCAGGCATTTGCAACCGTATCGCACATTGTGCCGGAAGATATTTTACTCACCTCTTTCTCCATTCTCTTTGCGCGGTACAAAGGAGAATTAAACGAACAAGTTGCCGGAGCAAGCGTTCTGGATGATTTGCAGGATGGGGATACCATTCTAATCTGTGAAGGCTGCACTCACCACCGCCAATGCGGTGATATCGGCACCGAAAAGCTGCCCGCATGGATTACCAGACATAGCGGTAAAAAGCTCTCCTTTGCCTTCACAAGCGGTACCGAGTTTCCGGATGAGTTATCGGGCTATCGCCTGATCATCCACTGCGGCGGCTGCATGCTGAATGACCGTGAAATGAAATACCGTATCCAGTGCGCGAAAGATGCAAGGATTCCGATCACGAATTATGGAACCGCGATCGCACATATGAATGGAATTTTAGAACGTAGTTTAAAAGTGTTTCAATGATAAAACAATCAAGGGATGCCCAAGCTTGTGACGCTGCATCCCTTTTTGCTTATTTTTTCTGATATGATTTTTTCTGATATAATCTTTTCTGATATAAACTTTTTAATATAATTGCACATATTGCATCATATAGCTCATCCCAATTACACAAAGTATACCTCCGAATATAAAAAGTACTGCCGATATTCCGGATAAAAGTATCAGAGAGATTCTCTTTTGTCTTGGAAACAGCTTATCTGAATGTCCTTCCTCGCCTTTATGAAGCAAATAGTTCCCGATATAAATGAGAAATGGTGCTGCGACTCCTATACACATGTACATACCTACAGAAGCCAGCGGTATTTCCATCATCATTATTTCTGCTTCTGTTTCTATACCTTGTGAACTGATTTCCAATAATTGCGTCAGCAGTACCGGAAAAAGGTTATTTACAAAATGAAACAGCATGCTGTAAAAAATATTTCCGGTCTCTACGACAATATACCCCATCACGATACCTAGAATGGCTGTCGGGAAAAAGCGCACCACGCTTCCATGAAACATTCCAAAAACAATGCCTGTAATAAGAATCGGAATCCATTTGTTCCATCTGCCCATAAGGCTGTTTAAAAATACACCTCGAAATACTGCTTCTTCACATATTGCCGGAGTAACTGCTATGATAAATGCCGCCATCATAAACGGTACGCTCTCCATTCCTGCACTGATCCCTTGGCTGGCTTCGAATACCTTCTCGGGAAAAAAGTAGGAAATACAAAGAACGACAATTTCCGCTGCCAAAAAAGTTCCGACCCACAGCAAAAGCGTACCAAAAACCTTCCCTGTCTTTGGCATCCTTACCGGAAATACTTCTCTTAAATCCACTCTCGCTAAAAGAACCACTGCCACAGAAAGAACGACAAACATTCCTTCTACAATGATCGTTCCATAAAATCCCAGAAATCTTGGAAGCACAAACGGCAGGAACATCATATCACATAACACCAGTATCAATACCAGAATTCCATGATACGGTTTCAATTTTTTCTTTTCTATCAATTTTTTCACTTCTTTCTGTCATTATCTTTCTTATTTATCTTATCGCATTCTTTTTTCTTTGGCAATATTACTTTTTCATAAATTCTGGGTATGCTATAATTAGAATCAGCGAATTTATATATTTGGGAGGATATCCTTATGAACTTTTTGAGTATTTTTGATGTCATCGGTCCGAATATGATCGGTCCGTCCAGCTCACATACCGCCGGGGCATGTGCCATTTCTCTGCTTGCGAAAAAAATGTTTCGAGATGACATCCAAAAAGTAACCTTTACCTTATATGGTTCCTTCTCCAAGACATACAAAGGGCATGGAACCGATAAAGCTTTGCTTGGCGGAATTCTTGGATTTGGTACGGATGACGAGCGTATCCGTGACGCTTTCGAACTTGCAAAAGAACGCGGCCTAGACTATACCTTCATTATTGATGAAAAAACCGTTATGAATCATCCAAATACCGCTGATATTTTTATGGAAGACGGTCATGGCAAAGAATTATTCATCCGCGGTGAATCCATTGGCGGAGGCAAGATGAAAATCGTACGCATCAACAATATTGACGTAGATTTTACCGGAGAATATTCCACATTGATCGTACAGCAGATTGACAAACCAGGCGTCATCGCCCACATCACAAAATGTTTTGCCAAACATGAAGTAAACATCGCATTCCTGCGGCTTTTCCGGGAAGATAAAGGGGCAAAGGCATTTACGATAGTGGAATCCGATGAGACAATTCCGGAGCATATTCTGGATGAAATCCGCGAAAATGAACACATCCGTGAGTTGATGCTCATTCAAGTATAAGGAGGAAGGGGAATGAATTTTTATACAGGACAGGCATTATTAGAAGTCTGTGAAAAAGAAACTATTTCTATCTCAGAGGCGATGAAACGCCGTGAAATGGAGCTTGGTTCCATATCCGAAGAAGAAATTATGACAAAACTTGCACGTGCATGGGAAATCATGCAGAATGCTGCAACGAATCCGATCAAGGAACCGCGCAAATCTATCGGCGGTCTGCTTGGAGGTGAGGCAAAGAAAATGAATGCATTTCGGGAAGCGGGAAACAATCTGTGCGGACCTATGCTTTCCCGTGCACTGGCTTATGCCATGGCAGTGCTGGAGGTCAACGCTACGATGGGGCTTATCGTGGCTGCACCAACTGCCGGAAGCTCCGGAATACTGCCTGGTGTGCTTTTATCTTATAAAGAAGTGATGGGGGTCTTAGATGATGTGATCTACAAAGGTCTTCTCAATGCCAGCGCCATCGGATATCTGCTTATGCGCAATGCCTCAGTATCCGGCGCGGAAGCAGGCTGCCAGGCAGAAGTTGGCTCCGCCTCTGCCATGGCGGCGAGTGCTGTCGTAGAAATGAATGGCGGTACGCCTAGAATGTGCCTTGCTGCTGCAAGCATGGCGCTCTCCAATCTTTTAGGTCTTGCCTGTGATCCGATTGCCGGACTTGTGGAATCCCCGTGTCAGACAAGGAATTCCATCGGCGCTGCGAATGCGCTCACAGCTGCAGAGATGGTTCTTGCCGGAATCACAATCCCTGTTCCATTTGATGAAATGGCAGACGCTATGCACCGCATCGGCAAAAATCTTCCGTTTGAGTTACGAGAGACTGCACTTGGCGGATGTGCCGGAACACCAACCGGGTGCTCTCTTGGATGTAACCTTTGCGGTTAAATATCTTCCAGGAGTTTCTCTACATTTTCTTCTTTTGTGGCCCAGCTCGTGCAGATTCGTACCGCACTGTGATTTTCATCTACTCTGCACCAATAACAATACGCGTATTTTTCGGAGAGTTCTTTCAGCTTTTCGTCCGAAATGATCGGGTACTGCTGATTTGTCGGAGAATCAAACAGCATCTGATACCCTTTCTCCAAAAAACCTGCTTTGATTTTTTCTGCCAGACGATTTGCATGTCTGGCAATTTCAAAGTACAAATCATCCTCGAATAATGCTTCAAACTGTATTCCAAGCAGACGCCCTTTGGCAAGCATTCCGCCTTTTTGCTTAATTAAATAGCGGAAATCTTTTTTGAATGCATCATTTACGATAACCAATGCTTCTCCCATCAACGCACCAACTTTCGTTCCGCCGATGTAGAACATATCACTGTATTTTGCAAAGTCTTCGGCTGCTATATCATTTGCTTTGGAAGTAAGGCCATAGCCAAGTCTGGCTCCGTCAATGTAAAGCGGCAGACTGCATTTTTTGCATACCGCGCTTAAAGCTCCCAATTCTTTTTTGCTGTACAAAGTACCATTTTCCGTTGGAAATGAAATATATACCATGCCTGGCTGCACAATATGCTCATGACTTTCATCGCTCCAGTGTGCATCATACATTTCCTGCACCTGCTCTGCCGTGATCTTTCCATCTTCACTTGGAATTGCAAGTACTTTGTGCCCGCAAGCTTCTATTGCTCCGGTTTCGTGCACATTAATGTGTCCGGTACTTGCCGCAATAACGCCCTGATATGGTTTTAATACCGCTGCGATTGCCGTAAGGTTTGTCTGTGTTCCGCCAACCAGAAAGTGCACATCTGCATGTTCGCATGCAAAGACTTTCTGAATTTTCTTTCTGGCATGGATGCAATGTTCATCCTCCCCATACCCAATGGTCTGTTCCATATTCGTTTCTACAAGATACTCTACAATACGCGGATGCGCGCCTTCTACATAATCACAATCAAATCGAATCATGTTCTTCTCCTTTTTTCTATCTTCATTCTGCCTTTTTCTTTGTGAACCACCCATCGTCTAAAGCCAATGGGCTTCCTGCTTCGCAGACCTCGCAAC
>OFGB01000589.1_pt1 | contig 26004 bp, 27 predicted proteins | sample 1521491 | NCBI WGS metagenome assembly OFGB01 (sample SAMEA3504095, study PRJEB24116) | mouse gut metagenome | biome: mouse gut; feature: mouse-associated habitat; material: faeces | place: Denmark | collected 2011
TCATTAACATCAAGGGCGAGTCTTACCGTCTGAAAGAACGCAAGGAATTTATGCGCCAGAAGCAGCAAATTGTGAACACTCTTTTTGAGCAAGGAAACGTTTAGTTTTGTTACCCCCCCCCGCCGAAAAACTACAAAATTTCTTCGGCGCTTTCTTACAATTTCAGATTGGCGTTGACAGCCCGGATTTGATCTCGACCGCCAGCTGGGGCGGATCATAGAAGTACACCGGCAAGTGCCGCCCATCGTAGAGCGGCTCCAGCTTCATGCCGTTGTCGTATACCACACCGTAGGGTGTGATTACCCCAGCGTTGTTCAGAATGAGATCAAGGGCTACATTCCGACCTTCCAGTTTTTCGTACTCCTCTGTGGGCATAGAGCCGCCATTGATGTTCAGGCTGTGCTCTTTGCCCACCCGCTCCAGATCAGAGAAATCCGTGATTACCGTAGCCTGTTGACAGCTGAAGGAGAGGTTTATGAAGTCCTTGATGTCGGACAGGCCCAGTTTGCAGGCCATGGCCTCGAATTGCACGTCCTCGCTTTGGCTAAAGCTGTCCAGCCGTTTGGCCAGATAGTCCAGCTCGTCCGCATTGACGCTCTGGGCCACCAGCCGGTTGAGGATGGGATACTCGGAGTCCAGCCCGTCCACCCGGCAGTCCTGGCCGGTGGGGGAGCCGATGCCCATGTCCTCCAGCAGATCAATGGTGTGGTCGTACTCGCTGTCGGGAATGGGGAAGGGAATGGTGGCCTGCCCGAATTCCGGGTGGGCCTTATTACTGACGGTCGCTTTGAAAATCATGGTGAACACTCCTCTGTTATTTTTCATGTGACATCCTGTATTGGGATAAGGAGATAAAAGATGCCCCGCCAGGCTGCCTGCTTCCGCGCTCCATATTGATGGTTCAGTGATTATTGAGATCCTGGTGAACTATGGAGAAAATGCGGCGCGGAGATGTGCGCGGAATTGCCAAAGGCCAGACATTCCAGGTTCAGCGGCACGCTGGTGAATGTCTGGCCTTTTCGTGCCTGCGGTGCTTTGCTCCTCTCAGCTGTCGTCGATCATGGGTCGAGTGTCGCCATCATTCTCGTCCATGCACTCAACCATCATCCTGACGCCCAGGCGAAAGCCCAGGATGAAGTTGTCGCATGCCGTGATGCTGCCGACTTCGCACTGTGCATCGACCATTTCTTTGAGGAGTGACTGCTCACTTTCGTTGAGCTGCTCCATGAGCCGCTTCTCACACTGTGAGACTCTGTTCACGGCCCGCTGCAGATTTGAGCTGGGGGGCATCCTCCTCTCTGAGGGCGTCAGGTTTCCAAAGTAGAATTGCTTGAGCATTGTTCGCATTGCTGCCACCTCCTTTGTAGTGACACACCATACCACACCTTTGGGCAGATAGCCATGGGTCTTGTGGTGAATTATCAGTTTGTTATCATTTGGGGCGCTGGACTCTGGATTTGATGGCTGGCGGTGCCTGCGTGCCGCTCCTTTGCAGTAGATGGCAGGACGCAAAAAAGGCCGGTACCTTCTGTTTGAAAAGGTACCGGCCAGTGGCTGAACTATGTGTGACCTTCGCTTTGGGATGCGGGTGGATTGCTTTGCCCGGTTCATCATGAAAACACCGGGGCAGTGGTGGGTGCGTGGGTTCGAGTCGGGGCAGTTTGGGAAAACGGGTGGAATATAGCAAAAATCAACGGCCCTCGGATTTTCATGTCCGAGGGCCGTGAGGACGTTGATATCACTGGCTTTGAGGGCGATATAGTGATTTCATTGTCCATAGTTGGTCCGAGTGACAGGACTTGAACCTGCGGCCTCTTGACCCCCAGTTGTCCTCGGAAACTTTTTGAGGCCATTTTATGTCCAATCCGTGCTGTTTGAACGGAATGCGGATACTCTCCAAGACTATCCTGTCCACCGCTTCCATACGCTCCTTGTGCCGTCTGGGTCGGCGTATGGGTCAACCACCTGTGCCAACCGTCCGTACAGGATTTACCCTTCTAAAGCGAAGCGCACGTTCGGGGGTTGTTTCTGGGCAATCCTCATCAAACGTGATAGGCATCGCTTTTGCACGATCCAACTCGGCACGTTCATCGGGGGTGAACGATAAATCCTGCGTCAGAGCGGAACCGCTGTCAGTCTTGCTTGCCACGGTAAAACCCCCTTTTGTAATTTGCCGCGAACCAGGTGGGTCAATGTATCCATGTACTCCTGTGCCATCTGGGCAGCGTGTGGGCTAAATCTGTTTTCGAGCGAAATTTTTCTCAGCCATGAGCATTACAAAATCACGCTCATCCTGATCCGCAATAGTAAAGTCTATGTTGTAGCGTTTGCAGATCTGGCGGAAGCAGGTAATATAGGCTAAATCTTTGCTGTCGGAAGGTGTAGCGTACCCATCAGGTGCGGCCAAATCATCTAATCTCAGATACTTTTCTTCCATATCATTTACCAATCCCTGCACTTTTTTGCCATATAGGTTAAACTGGACTATCCCGTAAACGATGGATGGAACATTACTAAGGGGAGATACTATTGTTTATAGTCAGTTTAGCATACCTACAGGCGCAAGTCAACATCAGGGGCCTGGAAACCATTTGTACCGCCTCAAATCCTCTGCCAGGTTGATTTTGCTGTGGTATAGTGTTATACTTTGTTCAAGTTGCAAAGGGTTCTGCTCTATTTGCTTGCAAGGAGGCTCTATTATGACCAAAACTTTTACAATTGAGGATGAGCTGGTTCCCTCTAAAGAGTAGTTGGATAAAGTCAGGTCAGCGGCGGAGCGGGCAATACAGTTTGATGAGGATTGTCCAGAATTATCGCCAGCCATGTATAAGGCATTCAAATGTGCCGCGGCCCAGCGCAATAGGAGAAAAAAGAACGCATAATGCAATGAAACCGCGTGGCTGGCCTTTCGCCACGTGGTTTTTCTGTAAAATCACGCAGCCTTGGCTAAAGTGCTTTCAGGTTAAGTTGTCTTTCCAGTCAGATCGTTTTTTAAGAGCGCCCCACCCAAAAATCTGGGGAGGAACTATATCAACAAGACGCATACAACAAGTTAGGACAACTCCCGGATTGCTACTGCAAGCCGTTCCCTTGCCACCCCCGCCCCATCAGAGCCAACACACCGGCTGGGCTTGGCGTTGACGATTTGATCCAGCAGGGGCTGGCATTGGACGCTCTCGTCCAGGGCCAGCTCGGCGGCCATCACATCGTCCCAGGCCCGGTTCAGGAAGGCCACCTCCCGGCGGCCATGGGTCTTGGTAAACAGCGGCTGACGTCCGCCGCACAACAGATGTGCCGCTTCTGCCGGAAACCCGGCGGCGGACAAGCTGCGCTCCAAACCCTCCCGAAAGATTTCCGGCAGATGTGCCCAGTCCAAGGGGTTCAAATCATAGAGTACGAAGGTATACCGGCTGTGGCAGTGAACGGCCAGCAGGGAGGGCCGCCCCCGCAGGAGAATGACGTGGAGGTCCCAGCAGAAGCGGCGGTCCTGTTCCCCGCCGTAGGGCAGGGCTTTGATGCCAAGATGGCGCTGGAGGGGGATGGTCAGGCCCAGCTCGATTTCATCAGTCCCGCTCATCATCTTCACCGTCGATTTTTTGCAGCACGGCCGCAATGTCTTTCAGGATAAGGGGCCGCATACTGTCCGGATAGCCGCTGAGGTCGGCCTGTTCCAAGGCGGCTCGGGTCTGGGGGATGAGTTTCGGCTTTGCCGCCGCGACCTCCGGCAGGGCCGCCACGCACTGACGGGCGGTGATGGGCTTTATATCTGTCACATGGGACAGATATTCGTCCAGAAGGGCATCAAATTTCCCGTCTGTATCCCAGCGAGCGTTGGCCGCCAGAATGGAAATGGCCCGGTTGCGCACCAGGGAGTTTTTGTGGCGCAAGAGAGTCGCAAACTGGTCAAAATAGGGATACCAGGCGTCAGACTCCCGGCTCTCCGCGGTGATCTGCTGGGCAAAGGCGTAGGCGTCCTTCGCGTCCTTTCCCGTCAGGCGGGCGATGCAGGCATCAATATCCATATCAGATCAGCACCCCCTCGCAGTGGTCGATCTCGTGTTGAATGATCTGGGCCGTCCAATCGGTGAAGGTCTTGAACCGGACCTGGAACTTCTCGTTCTGATACTGCACCTTGATGGACTTCCAGCGTTTGGCCTTGCGGACACCGGGCAGGGACAGACAGCCCTCCTCGGCTTGGTAGGGCCCGGACTTTTTGACGATCTCCGGGTTGAACATGACCATGTACTCGCCCCCGTTGTCAAAGACGATGATGCGCTTGTTCACGCCGATCATGTTGGCGGCCATGCCCACGCAGCCGTCCTTGTGGGCGGCGAGGGTGTCCAGAAGATCCTGGGCAACGGGCAGATCCTCCGGCACGGCGGGTGCGGCCTTCTGGGCTAAAAACGCTTCATCGCGCATGATCTCACGAACCATGGATATCAGCTCCCCAATATCGCCGCCGGGACTTTCCCCGGCGGCGGGGTTGTGATATACTGTCAATAAGATAGCACGAACAGGGCGAAAAAGCAAATTCTTCCTTGCGCTTGGAGGCGGCATGATGATCGACTTTTTCAAAGAACTGATGGAGCAGGCGCTGGATCTGGAGCTGACCGTCCGCTTTACCAAACGGGATCGGAAGTGGTTCGCGGCGCTGGGCAATGAGCTGGGCAGCCTGTCCCTGAAGGAGCTGGAGGAGTATCGGACGGAGTTAGAAGCCCGGCTGTGCGATATGGACGATGACGAGCCGGAGGACATGGCAGGGGAGGAGTTTGAGCAATGGGCGGATGCCCACGAGTGCTTGGAGGACCTGCTCAGTGAAGTAGAGGATCGGATCGACGAATTACTGTAAGGAGGGTGGTCGGCATGGAGAAAAAAGTGACGGAAGTGGTGGCGGCTCTCATCTGGGACGGGGACAGGTTCCTCATCTGCCAGCGCCCTGCCCACAAGGCTCGGGGTCTGCTGTGGGAGTTCGTGGGCGGCAAGGTGGAGCCCGGGGAGAAAAAGGAGCAGGCCCTGATCCGGGAGTGCAGGGAGGAATTGGCCATCACCCTTTCGGTGGGCGAGGTGTTCATGGAGGTAGACCACGAGTACCCGGATCTAAATGTACATCTGACGCTGTTTAACGCTGCGATCTGCGAAGGAACGCCGCAGATGCTGGAACACAACGACATCCGTTGGATCACGGTGGAGGAGATCCCGCAGTATGAATTCTGTCCGGCGGACGAGACGATTTTAAAGAAATTGAGAGGAAAATTGTGATGGAGCCTGTCTATTATACTGTGGAATCCATTGATGGGGACTACGCCCATCTGATCAGCGACGGCGGTGTAGAGAACCAGGTGGCGATGTTTTTGCTGCCGGAGGGTACTACCGTTGGGAGTTGATTGGTGCGGGAAATCTGTAAGTGGAGCCTGATTTGACCAACGAGAAAAGAATGAAACCGCTGAATACCGCAGTGCCTACGAAACCCGCCCGTAGCTAACCACGGGCGGGGTTCGCAGACACTTATCGTGCAGTGGGTGGGTGTGACCACACAAGGTGTTGCAACCTTGATGAACTTTGAAAAGCAGTTGTGTGCCATTTGCTGGATATCCAGTTGTCGAATCGGCATGAAAACAGATTGCAACCAAGAAATAAATAGTATATAATGCCTATAAACAGATCGAGTGAAATTTGGGAGGAAAGTTGAGATGGCAGAAACAAATACAAGCAGCATCGGCTTTGAAAAACAAATTTGGGACGCAGCCTGTGTCCTTCGCGGCAACTTGGATGCTTCGGAGTATAAGTCTGTCGTTTTGGGCCTGATTTTCCTGAAATATATCTCTGACCGCTTTGAGGCAAAGTACAACGAGCTGGTGGCCGAGGGCGACGGCTTCGAGGAGGACAAGGACGAATACACCGCCGAGAATATCTTTTTCGTGCCGGAGTCTGCCCGGTGGTCAGTGATCTCCACCGCCGCGCACACGCCGGAGGTGGGCGCGGTGATTGATGAGGCCATGCGTTCCATTGAGAAGGAGAACAAACGGCTCAAGGATATACTGCCCAAGAACTTTGCCAGACCTGAGTTGGACAAGCGCCGCTTGGGAGATGTCGTGGATCTGTTCACCAATATACAGATGATTGAGCACGGGAACAGCAAGGACATTTTAGGCCGGACCTATGAATACTGCCTGTCCAAGTTCGCCGAGCAGGAGGGCAAGCTGGCCGGGGAGTTCTACACCCCCGCCTGCGTGGTGCGCACGCTGGTGGAGGTGCTCCAGCCCTACAACGGGCGGGTCTACGATCCCTGCTGCGGCAGCGGCGGGATGTTCGTCCAGTCGGCAAAGTTTATCGAAAACCACGGCGGGAACATCAACAAAATTTCTGTATTTGGGCAAGACTCCAACCCCACCACCTGGAAGATGGCGCAGATGAACCTTGCCATCCGGGGCATCGAGGCCGACTTGGGGAAATTCAACGCTGATACCTTCTTCAACGACTGCCACCCACAGCTCAAAGCGGACTTCATCATGGCAAATCCACCCTTCAACCTGTCCGGCTGGGGGCAGGACAAATTGCTGGAGGATGTACGGTGGGCTTACGGTCTGCCTCCGGCGGGCAATGCCAACTTCGCGTGGCTCCAGCACATGATCTGGCACCTGGCGCCCAACGGACGGATCGGCATGGTGCTGGCCAACGGCTCCCTGTCCTCCCAGTCGGGCGGGGAGGGTGACATCCGAAAAAACATCATCGAGTCCGACCTGGTGGACTGCATCATTGCCATGCCGCCCCAGTTGTTTTATACTACGCAGATCCCCGTGTCCCTTTGGTTCCTTGCGAAGAACAAGAAACAAAAGGGCAAGACCTTGTTCATCGACGCCCGAAAGATGGGAACCATGGTGACCCGGAAGCTGCGGGAGCTGATCGATGAGGATATCGCCAAGATTGCCGATACTTACAATGCCTTCGCGGCAGGCACGCTGGAGGAAGTCAAGGGATTCTGCGCCGCTGCCACGATGCAGGAGATTGTAAAGCAGGACTATATTCTAACACCGGGGCGGTATGTGGGTATTGAGGAGCAGGAGGACGACGGTGAACCCTTCGAGGAGAAGATGAGCCGGTTGACGGCGGAGTTGGGGGAGCTGTTTGCCAAGTCCCACGAGTTGGAGGAGGAGATCAGGAGGCAGTTGGAGGCGATTGGGTATGAACTCTAACTATGTATCTCTCTATTCTCTTGCCGATTGGAAGAACGGACTCGCTTTCAAGAAGATTCACTTTTCCAATCATGGAAAACCTGTAATTAAAATCGCAGAATTAAAGAATGGCATCACTGCCCAAACAACATATACTCAGCAGATTTTTGATGATTCCGTTCATTTAACTAAGGGCGACATGGTGTTTTCATGGTCGGGAAATCCCGAAACATCAATTGATGTTTTTTGGTATGATCTTTCTGATGGCTGGCTCAATCAACACATATTCAAGGTGATGGAAAAAGAAGGCGTCCATAAACTGTATCTGTACTACTTATTAAAGTCACTAAAGCCACAATTTACAGCGATTGCATCTAATAAACAAACAACTGGGTTAGGTCATGTTACCGTTAAAGATATGAAAGATATGCTGATTGATCTACCTAAATACAATGTTCAAAAGGCTATTGGTGAATATCTGCATTTTATTGATCAGAAAGCATACATCAACCAACAGATAAACGATAATTTAGCAGCTTAGAGCTGGATGCTTGATACATCGATCTCGCCGGACATGAGCTTGGGGAGCAGAGAGTCCCGCATCACTGCCAAGCGCTCATTTTCAAGAAGATTATTCTCAATTTGAGGTATAATCGACCAAGCAAAATCAGTAAATGCCTGAAGTGACTCTTCATCTGCGAGAGGTATTTTAAACGCAGAGATCATCTTTGTTGTCAAACTACCTCGAATGCTACTTGAGTCTGAGATTGCGCGAAGCTCATTATAACGATTTGTCAAGTTCCAAAACAGGTACGGTAATACGTTCCTTTCGGCGTGAATGACAATCACGGACTGATTGACATAAGTATTAAGCAATAGCATGGATGTTTGACCTCTTGTAAACCCTTGACCAGCAGACGCCATAACAATATCATGTTTTTTAGCAAGCTTGGTAGAAGAATTATCAATACCAGCTTGTGTGATGGCCTTTTCTGTAGAAATCACAAAATGATTTCGTGTTTCACCGGATGAAAACCAGCTAAACGGACCATCCCAATATGCGGCATTTGAAGTTGTTGGGGTGCCGCCGCTATATATGCGTTTGGCATAGCTACCAACGGTGGTTATTTCATACCCAGCATTCTTAAAAAGAGATGTGTAGTAGGTATTGACCATCTCATATAAATTATCGTTTATTGTGCGAGGAGAGAGCTATGAAGTTAAGTAAATCAATGTGTAAAATGATAGCAGATATTGAATTTCTTATTGGCTCTGAATGCTACAATCCTAACACTTATGATGGGTGGAATGACATCGAAGGATGCGATTATAGATATCCAATAAATGTTCCAAATAGAGATGGGCATTATACAAAAATTAGGCTCAACATTAATGAGACATCGCTGATTTCCTCAGAAGATATCACGCCAGACGCAGTTAAATATATGAAATATAAATTCGGGACAAACGAGCTATTTGTTGGACTGGGAATAATTAAGGTGCTTCAGTATCTTGAAGAAAGATACGGACTTGATTTCGATGAGTTGGAACAAGGTAAAGGTAAGTAAAAGATAATAACTCTCACCAGTGGCGAGAGTTTAACAAAGGGATCGCCACTGTTTGTCGCTCTCTTAATTTCTTTCTGTGTGAGGAGAACGACAATGAAAGATGAACTGATTAACGAAGTGCAGCGCCGAATGTTGCCATATCTCAACAATGAACAACTTCTGCGGCTAAAAGACGCACTGGATGTTGCCCTTTATGGGTTAACAGTCAGCAACAGTGAGACTGTACCTCAACAAAAAGAACGTGACCCACTGGAGGCGTTCATTACAGCAAAGCGTATAGAGGGTTGCTCCGAGAAGACCCTGTTCTATTATCGCAAGACCATAGAGACAATGACTGTTGGTACAGGTAAGACGGCTCAGCAGATCACAACAGATGACCTCCGCAAGTATTTGACGAATTATCAAACACAGCGTAAATCCAGTAAGGTCACAATAGACAATATCCGGCGTATTCTTTCCAGCTTTTTTGCGTGGCTGGAGGATGAAGATTTCATTGTCAAAAGCCCAGTGCGGCGGATACATAAAGTAAAAACGGCTAAGGTGGTCAAAGATACATACACCGATGAGGCGTTAGAGCAGATGCGGGATAACTGTACCTCAACCCGAGATTTGGCCATCATTGATTTGCTTGCCTCCTCTGGGATGCGTGTGGGAGAAATGGTAGCGCTTAACCGGGAAGACATCAATTTCAGCGAACGCGAATGTGTGGTATTTGGCAAAGGCAGCAAGGAGCGTTTGGTCTACTTTGACGCAAGGACGAAGATACATCTACAGAACTACCTTGATCGTCGGACCGACAATAATCCTGCGCTGTTTGTATCGCTTAAGGCTCCGTTTGAACGGTTGATGATTGGCGGTGTGGAAACACGGCTACGGGCGTTGGGCAGGCGGTTAAATTTGCAGAAGGTTCACCCGCACAAATTCCGTCGGACAATGGCAACTACGGCCATCGACAAAGGAATGCCTATAGAGCAAGTCCAGCAACTCTTGGGACATCAAAAAATTGATACCACCATGCATTATGCGATGGTGAAGCAACAGAATGTGAAGCTGGCGCACAGAAAATACATCGGATAGGATGGTGAGAAAATGGCTTTAACAAAGCTAATTGATATATGCTCAAAGATTGGCAGTGGTGCAACTCCAAAAGGTGGCAAAGAGGCATATTGTGAAAAAGGTATTTCCTTGGTAAGAAGTCAAAATATCCTTGATTTTTCTTTTTCTTGCGATGGGTTGGCGCATATCACCGAAGAACAGGCTGAAAAACTTAGCAATGTTGAGCTTAAAGAAAATGATGTGCTACTAAATATTACTGGGGATTCAGTGGCCAGAGCCTGTACGATGGATGCTCAGTATTTGCCAGCAAGAGTAAATCAGCATGTTGCAATTATCAGAGGTAACGCCGATAAAGTCTTAAACAGCTTCCTACTGTATTTTTTGCAGTGGCGTAAGGGTTTCCTTTTGCAACTTGCATCTGCTGGAGCAACACGAAATGCATTAACTAAAGGAATGATTGAGCAGTTAGAAATTGACTTGCCACCACTCGAACAGCAAGAAAGGGTTGTTTCAATTCTTAATGCGCTACAAGCAAAAATGAAAAATAATCAGCAGATAAACGATAATTTAGAGCAGCAGGCAGCCGCGTTGTTTTTCAATTTCTATGATCGGGCAGATACAGAAGTTGGGTTTACAGAAATAGTTCAGATTCTCGGTGGTGGTACACCCAAAACCGGTGAAACTTCGTATTGGAACGGCAATATTCCTTTTTTTACTCCTAAAGATGTGGGGACACCTTACACCCTGACAACCGAAAAGGCAATTACAGAGGATGGTCTTGCTCATTGCAATAGCCGTCTTTATCCCATAAATACGGTCTTTGTTACTGCAAGGGGCACAGTAGGTAAAGTCGGATTGCCCGGTGTTCCTATGGCAATGAATCAGTCTTGCTATGCACTCGTAGGTAAAGACACACATCAACTCCTTGTTTATTTCTACACGCTTAAAGCTGTTGATAGATTGAAACATAAAGCAAGCGGAGCTGTGTTTGATGCAATCACCACCAGAGATTTTGAGTCTGAGAGCATCATGCAACTATCTGATGCTGATGCTATGGCTTTTCTGGATGTCGCCGAGCCAATGTATCAGAATATATTGAGTAACTCAATTGAAAATCTGCGACTTGCTACTTTGCGAGATGCATTGCTACCTAAACTCATGTCCGGCGAGATCGATGTGTCCGCCATCCAAGTCTAAGCCGTTAAATTATCGTTTAGCTTATTATTTATCGTTTAACATAGGAGGAAATAAATGGATAGTGGTGTATTGCAAAGACACAAGACTGTTTTATATGAACTTACCCAGCTGTATAAAAAAGTTCAAGCACATATTGAAGAACGGACATCTGCCGAAGGATATATTTACGCCAATACATATCAAGGATGGGTAAGCGAATACAATCAAATTATAAATAAATATAACAATTTAACTGGCGCAAACCTTTCTGCACGCCTTATTCAGGAGTACGAGTTGTCATCAACTCATAAAACTGTTCGTACTGATGCGGCACGTGCGTTTGCTCAATCAATTAAGGATCTTGGGAATAGAGTTGATTCAGAGATACAAGCCGAACAAAATAAAGCAGTTCCTATTCCGTTGCATCAAATGCGAAGATGCTTTAAAACTGGCGTAAAAGGATGCCCTCTTCATCCACCGGAGAAGAAAAACAGGGTTTTTGTTGCTATGCCATTTAGCGATGATTATAGGGACAGTTATGAATATGGTGTAAAATTAATTTTGGACCAGCTTTCAATCGAATATTATAGAGCAGATGACGAGATTAGCAACAAGGACATAATGTGTAAGATTTGTTGTGAAATTCAGAGCTGTGGTAAAATAATAGCAAACATCTCTGAATTAAATCCGAATGTAATGCTTGAACTTGGGCTTGCTTACGGTTTAGGTAAAGAAGTCATTGTAATAAAGGATAAAAAGACTGCATCTATAAGCGATCTTGGAAGTATTGAATATATTGAATATTCACATGCGAGCGAGCTGCAGCAGAAGCTTCTACGTTTGCTACAATAATAGGAGGAGGCAACTATGTCCGCCCATTACACCGAATCCCACTACGAAAACGCCATCCTCCAGCTTTTCCAGGAGCGGCTGGGCTACAACTACTTATATGGCCCTGATGTGGAGCGGGAGCACCACTCCCCGCTGTACGAGGACGCGCTATTCCCCGCCCTGCGCCGCATTAACCGCAGTCTGCCGGAAGAAGCCGTCATCGAAGCGGTGTATAAGCTGAAAAACTTTGAGGGCGGCTCCCTGCTCCAAAAGAACATGGCATTCACGGACTACCTGCAAAACGGTGTGCCTGCCCGCTATTTTGAGGACGGACAGGAGCGGCACACCCTGGTCTATCTGATTGACTACGATGCCCCGGACAACAACAACTTCACCGTGGCCAACCAGTGGACATTTATTGAAAACTCGGAGAAACGCCCGGATGTGATCCTGTTTGTCAACGGCCTTCCTTTGGTGGTAGTGGAGCTGAAATCCCCCTCACGGGAGGAGACGGACGCCTCCGCTGCCTACCGGCAGCTTCGAAACTATATGCATGAGATACCGTCCATGTTCATCTACAACGCCGTGTGCGTCATGAGCGATCTGACCACCTCCAAGGCTGGGACCATCACCTCCGGAGAGGATCGTTTCATGGCCTGGAAAACCACCGACGGAGACTATGAAAACACACAATACGCCCAGTTCGACACTTTTTTTGAGGGGCTGTTTGAGAAGCGGCGGTTTTTGGATATCCTGAAAAACTTCATCTGCTTCAATGTGGACGGGGAAAAGACGTTCAAAATCTTGGCTGGTTACCACCAATATTTTGCCGTGAAAAAGGCCGTGGACTCCACGGTGAAGGCCACGGCGACGGACGGCAAAGGCGGCGTGTTCTGGCATACCCAGGGCAGCGGGAAATCGCTGTCCATGGTGTTCTATGCCCACGGGCTGCAAACGGCGCTGGACAGTCCCACCATCGTGGTCATCACAGACCGAAACGACCTGGACGACCAGCTTTACGGCCAGTTTGCCCGCTGCCGGGACTTCCTGCGCCAGACTCCCCAGCAGGCCCAGAGCCGCCAGCATTTGAAGGAATTGCTGGCGGGCCGCCAGGCTAATGGCATCATCTTCACCACTATGCAGAAGTTCGAGGAAGGGGACGGGGCCCTGTCCGAGCGGCGGAACATCGTAGTGATGGCAGACGAGGCCCACCGGGGACAGTATGGACTGACGGAGAAAATCGTCACTCGTCAAAAGGAAAGCGGCGAAATAGAAGCCCGCACCGTTATTGGAACTGCCCGAATCATCCGGGACAACCTGCCCAACGCCACCTTTATCGGCTTTACCGGGACGCCCATTTCCTCCAAGGATCGCAGCACCCGGGAGGTGTTTGGAGATTATATCGACGTTTACGACATGACCCAGGCCGTGGAGGATGGGGCCACCCGCCCGATGTACTACGAAAGCCGGGTGATCCATCTGAGGCTGGACGAGGCGACGCTGCGCCTGATTGACGCGGAGTATGACCTGATGGCCCAGAACGCGGATCCCTATGTGATTGAACAGAGCAAAAAAGAGCTGGGGCAGATGGAGGCCATCCTGGGCGCGGATACCACCATCGAATCGCTGGTCAATGATATTCTGGATCACTACGAAAACTACCGGGCCAATCTGCTGACGGGCAAAGCCATGATTGTGGCCTATTCCCGCCCCATCGCCATGAACATTTACAAGCGTATCCTGGAACTGCGCCCCGCATGGACGGAGAAGGTGGGGGTGGTCATGACTCAAGGCAACAACGACCCGGAGGAGTGGCGGCAGATCATCGGCAACAAGGCCCACAAGGAGGAGCTGGCCCGGAAATTCAAAGACAACAGCTCCCCCATGAAGATCGCCATTGTGGTGGATATGTGGCTGACCGGGTTCGATGTGCCGTCGCTGGCCACCATGTACGTCTATAAGCCCATGGCCGGGCACAATCTGATGCAGGCCATCGCCCGGGTCAACCGAGTCTTTGGGGACAAAGAGGGCGGGCTGGTTGTGGACTATGTGGGCATCGCCCAGGCGCTGAAGCAGGCCATGAGCGACTACACAGGCCGGGACAAGAAGAACTACGGCGATCCTGATGTGGGCCATGTGGCATACCCGAAGTTTTTGGAGAAGCTGTCCGTCTGCCGCGACCTGTTCCATGGTTTTGACTATTCAGCGTTTGCTTCTGGGACAGATCTGGAACGTGCCAAGGCTATCAGCGGCGGCGTCAATTTCCTGCTGGGCAAGCGGGTTGTGGAACACGCGCTACCGGAAAAGGAGAAAACCCACAATATCTACATCAAGGAGGCGCTGTTGCTCCGACAGGCCCTCTCGCTGTGCGGCAGCATGGTGGATGAGCGCACCCGTTTGGAATGTGCCTTTTTTGAGGCGGTCAGGACGATGATTGTCCGGCTCACCATGGGCGGGGCGGGCGAGAAATTTACATTGCCGGAGGTCAACGCGAAGATCAACGAGCTTTTGAAGCACAGCATCAAAAGCGAAGGGGTTATCAACCTGTTTTCCGATGTGGGGACAGAGTTTTCCCTGTTTGATCCAAAGTTCCTGGAAGAAGTGGCCAATATGAAGGAGAGGAATCTGGCCATTGAGCTGCTGAAGAAGTTGATTGCGGAGCAGGTATCTGTTTTCCGCCGAACCAATGTGGTGAAGTCTCAAAAATTCAGTGAGATCATCCAGAGCGTGATGAACCGCTACCTCAACGGGATGCTGACCAATGAGGAGGTCATCCAAGAGCTGCTGAAGCTGGCACGAGACATCGCCCAGGCCAATGCGGAAGGTGAGGCGCTGGGGCTGAATGTCGAGGAGCTGGCGTTTTATGACGCGCTGACCAAGCCCCAAGCCATCAAGGATTTTTACGAGCATGAGGAACTGATTGCCATCACCAAAGAACTGACTGACCTTCTGCGGCAAAACCGCACCATCGACTGGCAGAAGAAAGAGAGCGCCCGGGCCGGGATGCGGCGGCTGGTGAAGCGTCTCTTGAAAAAGTATAAATACCCGCCGGAGGGGATGGAGGACGCGGTGCAGACCGTTATGAGCCAGTGCGAGATGTGGACGGACAATGTAATAGCAGTTGGCTGAAAGCTACAGCTTTGAATGTGGAGTACCCCGCCAAAGAATCCTCAGAGGAACTATATCAACAAGACGCATCCAACAAGAAAGGCACACGCCCAAAAATTTTGTAGCTTTTCCCGCCAACCTGTGGTATATGTTTGTGCCACAAGGAGGTGATAGCATGAATAAGGCCCTAACAGCCCTATATGACAGCTTCTACACACCGCCCCAGGTAACAGACGTCCACACGGAAATCGAAGCCCTCCACAAGAAGCTTATCCTGAAGCTGAACAAGCCGGAGCGGCGGCTGGTACTCCGCTTGATCGACGCCAAGGATTGTCTGGCAGAGGAAAAATCCATAGGCAGCTTCATCTGCGGGTTCCGGCTGGCCTGGCGGCTGGCGAACGAACTGAATAGCTACCCAGAATACAGGTGTCCTACCCGGTCAGAACAGACCGGGCAGGATGCCCGTGTCGCACCACAGGAGCGATGGAAGCTCCCAGACGAGGTTAACACCTCCCCAGCCCAGACTGCCCCTTGTTGGCCGCTGTGTGCCAGCTTGTGGGCCTCGTTAAGAAGGCGGATGGGCTGGGCCGGGGAACAACCCAAAGTCCCAACCAGCTACGGCAAATAATCCGGTAGCACTCGATACCGGCTGACACCGAAGCTGCTGCTCCGCTGGATGATGTCCTCCGGAATCTGACTGAGATATTTCCGCCCGAAATTGGTATCCCCGAACCAACAGTCAAAATTTGCCACCGGCAGTACCGCCCAATCGCTGTCCTCCGGCTTATTTGCGATGTAATAGGCAATGAGCGTTTGGATTACCTCGGCAGGCAACTTCTTCGGCTTCACCGCCTCGATTTTTACCAACAGATCATCGGGCAAATCAACCGTACTCTGCCGTAGCGGCCCCAACTCCAGCGCGTCGGCAATCACATCGTCAAAGCGTATGATCCACGCGCCGTCCGCACTGGAGGAGAACAGCGGCATCTGAAACTGCCGCACCTTTTTGCGCCACTCCGCGTCGAATTTTTTATTCAAATCCCCGGAGACTTCAAAATAAACCTTCCGCACCACCTTCGGATTGTCCCTGGCAAAAGCCATGGCCGTATGGAAGTGCCGACAGAACCACCCCTGGCCATCCTCGCCCACCAGTGTCGGGAACTCCTCATAAAGCGGGCCAAAATCCGTCCGATACTGCCACTCCTGCTTCGCACCCACCCGCTCCGGCACACTGCACCAGGCGCACAGCCCCCGGCGGGCGTAGTCTATTTTCTCCCTGGGCTGGCCATCCAGCACCACCCCATCCGGGACATGGAACAGGAACCCCCGAGCCAGGATAGTCAAGATTCGGGACAGCCCGCTAAAGTCCCGCAGGGCCTCGAATGTAAAGCGCCCCAGCCAGGAGGTATCTTTTTTACTGTCGGCTTTGTAGGTTACCGGCCCGGTGTACTCCAAAAATTCCTGCCACTCATTCAGCATGGCGCACCTCCAACACGTTGGGTAGAACGGCGTCCGACAGTAACTCCCATAGCAATCCCCGTCTGCCCAGCGCCACCACATACTGCACCGCAATCATAGGCTTCACGATCCCATCCAGCAGCTCCCGGCATTTGGCAGAAACGGCGTCCCGGTAAGACTGGGAAGCTGTTTTCTTCTGATACGTCTCCATCATGGCGGCGAAAGCGGGGGAGTCCCCATCCCGTGTCAGCCGCTTGCGATCCTGGGCGGCGTTCTCCTGGTCGATGTCCAGCAGAATGTCAGCCAGCACCCTATAACCACTAAAACGAAAATCTGTAAACAGGTCGAACAGCTCCTCAAATTCCGGCAGCCACTCTAACAGGAACCGCTCCCGCGCGTCAGTGTCCAGAAACTGCCACCCCTCGCGGCGGAGGGCTTCCAACACCTCCGCCACCTGCTCTGGCGGCAGCTCGCCCAACTGGGCATACAGCTCGTCCGCGTCCCATTCCTCCTCCTGCCCACGGGAAAAGTGGATACGCTCCACATCATTCTTCCGGCCCTTGCTTCGGACAGGCACCCGGCAGGCCCGGATACGGGACAGGCACGCCTCGTAGTCCTTGAGCAGGGCGGCCACAGCGGCCAAAATGCCTTTGTCCAATTTATTCTGCCAATCAGGCTGAACGGCGAAGGTGAACAGCTCCCCGTCCTGTGCGGGGATGGCCTTGAGTTTCGGCGTATGCTTTTTCAACTGGTGGGCCAGATAGGGCAGACGCTCCACGTTGGAGTCCACTTGGCTCCAATCCACCCGGTTGAAAAACGCCTTGAGCTTTGCAGTGTGGGTTGGTTCGTACCAGGCCCGCCGTTCACCAGTGTGTTCCGCCAGATATTTGTACTGCAAAAACGGCGTCCGCTTCACTGTCCGCTGTTCCAGAAATGCTTCCAGATCAGGCCGCACGCCGCTATTGGCCGCATCGATCTCCAGCCCGGTGAGGATGGCCAGCAGCTCCGTCTCCTCCCGGCACCGCTGGCGTTCATCATCATCGGAGTTCTCGTTGTAGGCGATGATACTGCGATCCAGCGCGGCGTTGCAAATCTGCCCTACCCGGGAGGAAAAGGTGTCCCGCACCGCCTCGAACCGGGCCTCCCAGTCGTGGGCGGAGGCGATCCGGGGTTCCGCCGCCGGGATCATCAGCAAGGGGAGGTTCTCCCGGTTCTCCAGCGATTTGTATTTCTGGAAGTGGTCAATGTCGTAGTTGCGCCGCGCACAGGCATTGATGATGGGATCGGCGATGGTTTTCACCATGTCGCCGTCGTAGTCCGTGCCCCCCCAGGCGCTCCGCCGCCAGCATATTGGAGCTCACCATCACCACGTCGGTGAGCTGGCGGAAATAGAACTGGCGCATATTATTTTTGTCGTCGTAGCAAGAAAGCTGGATCTCCTCGTTGCGGGCGATGTGTGGGTTTCGCAACAGCGTACACACCTCCTGCTGCGGGTATGTTGCGCCGGGGGCGTAGAATGCACCGTTGGGAAAGTGCTGCGCGTTGGTGAACGCCGAGGCATAAAATGTCCGTTCCCGCTTCGTCCGCGCCTGCCCGAGATCCAGCAATCCCACAAGCAAGTCCAGCAGATCACCGGACAGATAGCGGTTATCCCCGGTCACGATGAGCCGCCCCACGGCGTAATTTTTCACGATGTGCTCCGCCATGTCATCCAGCGCCTGGGTGTACACTGGCTCGTCGATGAATCGCGGATTCTTTTTCAACACAGAGGCGAGATAGTAGTCCCGGCTCTTTTCCCGCGCCCAGAAACGCCGCCCCTCCAGCGCCCGCAGAAAATAGTCCCGCCGGAACTGTCTATTGGCCCGGAAGTTGTAGTAGGCCAGCTCGGTCTGCTTGGTGAGCCAGTGGCGCTCGTCCTTCTCCGGGCTGTGATCCCAGCCGTCCGGCAGGTCGACGGGTCGGAACTCGTCCACCCGGACCGACACGGTGGTGAGGAACTGATAGTTGAGTTCGGTGAACCGCTCCGGCTTTTCCTTGCTCACGTTGGTGATATACAGCGCGTGACGGTATCGCCGGAAGGCGTCCCAGTAATTGTCCCAATTCATGCCGCACTGCTCCATCCATCCCAGCCCCTTGCATATGGAGCGGGTGAGGATGACATCCACGTCTTTCACCGGGTGCTCCACGCCCCACAGGTCGGTGATGGTGCGGGTGCCGCAGTCGGTCAGGAAGGTGTGGAAGTCCACCTGGTGGAGCATCCCCTTGATGTAGGGCAGGCGGATCTGGAACGAGGTGTGGATGTGCCCGCCGAACAGCGCCCGGTCGATCTGCGCGGCAAACCGGGGCGAGATCAGCCCCTCGCCGTCAAAGCAGGTGACCTCCACATCTGCTTTTTTCTCCACCCGGTGATAGTTCCGCGTGGTGTCCTGGGAGCCATCATCCTCCACGGTGATGACGGGGACGAGATGCTCCGTGCGGGTGGGGTTGTCCACTACGACGACCCGGTGGGGACGGTCAATGTCCACGCCGTCAATGCGTGTGCCGCTGGACAGCATCAAACCGTTGTAGGCGTACAGCTTGGAGAGCTGGCACTGGTCGATGTCCATGCCCAGCATGATGCGCCGGCGCACCGCGTCATAGAGGCCTGCCCGGATGAAGGACAGCCGCGCCTGACGGCTCATGCTACCGGAGCGCTCAAAGGCAACATAGCGGTGTGAGCCGGAGCCAAAGTCCAGACCGATACCCTCGGGACGGAACATGGCCCGTGCCTTCTCCTGGCGGACACGCTGTTTTTTGTTGGTTGCGCTACGGTCAAAGACGCCTGCAAAATCCATGTAGAGAATCGCGTCGGACAGATCGGAAATCAGCTTCCCGTCACCGGGTTCGGTATAGCCGTCGCCCCGCAGGACACACATGATTTGAAAGAACAGAGCGTTGCTGTCCTGCTCGTGGGTGGCGGTTCTGCTTCTGCACTTCTCCGTGGCTGACGCGCTGAGGTCGAAGGAGTAACCATTCTCCGTCTCAATGGCGTAGCTCATCACCGCCCGGGCGGACAGTTGAAAAATCTGATATCTGGATTGGGCCATGTCCTCACCTCCCAGCAGTCATATTTTACCACACACAGCTGAAAACGCAATATGAACATTGCCCCCACAAATTTGTGCGGGGCAGTATTTTATTTTGCGCGGAGGAAGGAGGCGGGCCAAATGTTCCGCGTCAGGCCATCAACCCACGAACGAAGAAAGGAGAAGCATTATGTCAATTTTAGGAGAACGCTATTTCAAAACCAGCAACGCCATCTTCTGCTATGGCCTAAGCTGCCGGGAGCTGGCGGTGTACGGCTATCTGCGCAGCCGCGCGGGGAGCAAAGACACCTGCTGGCCCAGTATGCAGACCATCGCCGCCGCCTGCGGCTGTTCCGACACCACGGCCCGCAAGGCGGTGGACGAGCTGGAGCGGTGGAAATTTATCCGCAGGGTGCCCACCTACGCCACCGATCGCATGGGCCGGAGGCGGCAGTGTAACAATACCTATTAGCGGCGGGTTCTGCCGCCCCTGCCTGGCCCGAAGGACAAGCTGACCTACCACGAGGAAGCCCCGGAAACCGGGACAGATGGCAGAACGAAGGAAAAAGCAGGATAAACACCGGGCGTCACAAGTGACACCCGCTGAGCCACAAACGCCCGCAGTGCGGGCGTTTTCCCGGGCTGCGAATGGGGTCAAAACAGAAGGAAAAGTGCGCCGTTGGGGTCAAGAATCCCCAAACGGCGCGAAATCACAGGCTTTGCACAGGGGTCGAACCCCGGAAAGGAGCAGAAAATGAGCAAAAAAGACAAGCTGGCGGTCTATCTCACGCCGGAAAAGAAAACCGAGCTGGAGCGCCGCTATCACGAGGATGGCAGCAGGAGTATGACCGCGTTCATCGAACACGCGCTGGATTTCTATCTGGACTACCTCAGCGCCCAGGACGCGGGGCTGTTCCTCCCTCCAGCCATCCGTTCCTGTATCAACGGACGGCTGGGCACCATGGAAAACCGTATGGCGTCGCTGATGTTCAAGCTGACGGTGGAGGTGGATATGTGTATGAGCATCCTTGCGGACTGCACACAGCTGGACGAGGAATATCTGCGGCGCAAACGCTCAGAGAGCGTGGAACGTGCGAAGCGCACCAACGGACAGATCCACTTCGCGCAGATCGCGCGTCACGTTGAGGACGACTGATGCCCAAGCTGATTCTGAAAAGCCCGTACATCAAGTGCGGCGGCAAAGGCGGCATAGGTGGCGGCGGATACCTGCGCTACATCGGGACACGGGACGGCGTAGAGCTGGTGCCGGACGACCGCCCCGCCACCAAGCGTCAGGAGCAGTTGATCCGGTCGCTGGTGCGGGACTTCCCGGACAGCAGGGAGCTGTTGGAGTATGCTGACTGGGAGGCATCGCGCACCAAGGCCCATGCTTCCGCGTTCATCACCACGGCGCTGGAGTGCAACTGGGAGCAGGCCAACCGCTCCGATGTGTACCTGAAGTACATCGCAACCCGCCCGAGAGTAGAGCGGCTTGGCAGCCACGGCCTGTTCGGTGATGATGACAGTGTGGATTTGCAAAAGGCGGCAGTGGAACTGGACAGCTACACCGGCAACGTGTGGACGCACATCATCTCGCTGAAGCGGGAGGACGCGGCCCGTCTGGGCTATGACCGGGCGTCGGCGTGGCGGGATTTGCTCCGCCAGGAGCGAAACGAGATCGCCACCGCTATGAGCATACCGCCGGATCACTTCCGCTGGTACGCCGCTTTCCATGACGAGGGCGATCATCCCCATGTACACATGATGGCCTGGTCAAGCCAACCCAAGGAGGGCTGGCTCGACCGGGACGGCATTCGCAAAATCAAATCCACGCTGACGAATCAAATTTTTCACCAGGAGATGCTCCATCTGTACGAACAGAAAACCGTCTCCCGGGACGAACTGGTGCGTGAGGCGCGGGCGTCCATGCTGGCGCTGGTGAAGGAGATGCGCCAGGGCATCTGTGACCACCCGAAGGCGGAACAGCGGATGTGGGAGCTTGCCCAGGCGCTGGACGGTGTAAAGGGGCAAAAGAAGTATGGATATCTGCCCAAGCGGGTGAAAAAGCTGGTGGACGAGGTGGTGGACGAGATGGAGTGCCTGCCCGCGGTGGCCAAATGCTATGAACAGTGGCAAATGCTGCAGGGCGAGGTGGAGGGTTACTATTCCGACGCACCGCCCAAGGAGCAGAAGCTGTCTGAGCGGAAGGAATTTCGGCAAATCAAGAATTCCGTTGTGGCGGAGGCGGAGCGTCTTCGTTTTTCTGCGCTGACCTTCGAGGGCGCACAGCAGCCGGAGGTGGATACCGGCTACGATCATTCCCGCAGGAAGATGAAGCAGATTCTGGACAGCCCGGAGGAGCCCATAGAAAACAAGGACTGGGCTGTGTCGGAGATGCGGGAACTGGCGGACTACGACGTACCCCAGGCGTGGTATGTGCTGGGGACGCTGTACCGGGACGGCGGCATCCTCATCCCGGACAGCACGCTGGCGGCGGAGGCATTCGAGAAAGCGGCACAAGCGGGGATGGTCCCCGCCCAGTGTGCGCTGGGGGAGCTGCTGCTCTCCGATGATCTGGACGTGCTCAATCCGCCCGCGGGATTGGAGTGGCTGAAACGTGCGTGGGAGGGAGGTTCGCTCAGGGCGGGGTATCTTTTGGCGAAAGAGTACCTCAGTGGGAAGAACGCCGCCAAAGATGTGGAGCACGGGCTGGAATGCCTGTCTGCCTGTGCCGACGAAGGCTACCCCGGCGCACAGTATCTGCTGGGCAAGCTGTACCTCACAGGTCAGGAGATCCCGCAGGACATGGAGCAAGCCGAATACTGGCTATCCCAGGCGGCGGCCCAGGGTAACGAATACGCAGGTCTTCTGCTCGAGCGAACGGAGGAACCCCCAATGGCCGGAGCGGCGCTGGCCGTGATCCGTCTGCTCCACAGCATAAGCTGCATTTTTCAGGAGAACTCCCTGCCCAAGCACAGCCCGGTGGGGATGCGGACAGACCGCAAGCTGTTGCAGAAGATCCGGGAGAAGAAGATCGCCATGGGCCATAAGCCCGACGACCACCCGGACGAAGGCATGGTCATGTATTAGAATTTTGAGTATCCCACCCTCAATTTTTGGGAGGAACTATATCAACAAGACGCATCCAACAAGATAGGAACCCTTCCATCGGAAGGGAGAAAGGAGCAAAATGAAGAAAACGAGCTACAGGTCTTACGATGAACTGCCCTTGATGCTCTCGGTGCCGGAAGTGGCGGCGGTACTTGGCATCAGCCGCGCAGGAGCCTATGAACTGGTGCGCGCTGAGGGCTTTCCGGCACTGAAGATTGGCAGCAGGATCGTGGTGCCAAAAGAGAAATTCCTTGGCTGGATCGACGCGCAGATGGCAAGAGACTAACGCCACTGTCCTAATTGATTCTGTGTAAAGTGCTTCGTTCCCGCCGTTGTTTTTCTCCAAGCTGTAATCTGGACTTCTCCCCGGTGCTTCGGTATTGTGTTGCTTGCCGGTACACAACAATCTGAAAGGGGAATTACTATGAGCAGAAAGCGGGAAGCAGTCTTTATGGGGCTCGGCATCCTCGCCGGCCTCGCCCTGAGCGGCCCCGCCGCCCAGGCGGCAGACTACCTCACCGCCCGACCCAGCAGCCAGACGTTCTACATCGACGGCCAGCGAACTGCCCTCACCGCCTACTCCATCGGGGACAGCAACTACGTTCGTCTGCGGGACATCGGCAGGGCGGTGGACTTCGGCGTGAACTACGATGCCGCCACTAACTCCGTCTACATCAACAGCACTCAGTCCTACCAGGACGAGGTACAGTCTGCGGCTGCCGTCACCGAGGAAAGCGTGCAGGCTGTCCTGGCACAACTGAAACAGATCTACCCCACCGGGGCAGAGTTCCCCGCACCCTACCGCTCCACCAGCGGCGGCCCCTATCGCCAGGGCGTCCACTGCTCCGGCTGGGCTACACTATGCAGCGATGCCGCTTTCGGTGACCTTCCGTGGAGGCGGATCAACCGCCCAAGCTGGGAGCAGATTCGCTCCGGTGATCTGATCCGCTACGACAACAGCGGCAACGGCCATGTAGTCGTGGTGGTGAAGAAAACCGACGAGTACATCAAAGTCACCGAGAGCGGCATGAATAACCATGCCCGGTGGGGTGGGCAGTATTTCCGCTGGTGGCTGGAGGAGCAACCACATTATATCAGCTACACCAGGTACCCGCAATAAGCTCCAATGGTGTACAGGGGCGGCGCTCCGCGTCTGCGGAGCACCGCCCGCATGGTTTTTCCGAAAATCACACAGCGCTTAAAAATTCTGCTCATAGATCGCCGAGGCAAGCCGGGCATTGCCAAAGTCGATCACCGTCCACCCCAAGGATATATCCTGATTTTCGCAAAGCGCAAGCAGCCGGGGATTGAGTTCTTTGGCGTAACGATACGGGTGTCCGAACGTCATATGCCCCTTGGTGCTGAGGAACCGCAGCACCACCGCATCGGGATCGTCTGTCTCGGCGCAGAATGCGGCCCACTTCTCCTCCTCGTCATACTCATACCGATCCTGCACGGCGAGGGTCTGGCTGCCCACAAAGCAGCCCTGGTCAGAAAACGCCCTTGCGGGGTCATCGTAGCCGTTCTGATTCGGCCAGATGAGCGGGGTACCGGCAACCACGCCAAGCTCCGCCTCGTCCTCATACCGGCGCAGGAGAATGAGCTTGCCGCGGGCCTCGCCCAGGGAGGGCAGCTCGCTGTCAAGATACCAACATTCTATGTTTGCCTGGATATAGCGATCCAAGACACGCTGAAACTCCGCCACGCTCTCGTCCCCGTGCTCCTGCTTGACCGCGAAGATCACGGTCTCGGTGGGATGCGCGGAGAGAAAGTTATAGCAATCCTCCAGCACATCCTCCAGCATGAGCCGGTCAGACCAAGGCGCGGCGCTGGTCCTGCATTCGCAGAAGCCGTGATTCAGTCCGAGCCCGTCCCCGCTGACAGCGAGGCGGATGTCAAGATAGCGGAAGCCGTCCTCAAGCTGCTGGCCAACGCTCCGGGCCTGGCACTTTGAGAAAAAGCCGAGCTGCACATACTGCGTCCCCGCATCGTGGGTGCCGGGGATGGACAGCTCGCCCAGGGGCACATCGTCCGGCAGCATTGCCATCCAGTCGGCGGAGCCAGCCACAGGGGCGGCGTCTACCCGCTCCGTCAACGGGATCACAAACAAGGCGGCCGCCGCAAGGAGCATCACCGCGAGGATGCCGCCAAATACTATCAGCAGGAGCCGTACCCCCTTATTTGGGGCTTTTTTGGTGTTTTGCATTGTTTCCCCCTCCTGTGTCTCAGGCGCGCCGGCCAACAGGCGTTAACCTAATTGTACTGCTAAACGGGGAAGTAATCAAGGGATGTAAATGGTAAGATAAAGTATACCAAATGGGGGTGCGGACATTTACTTGGACCTAAAAGCCTAAGCAATGCCATCTCAAATCAAAGGAAATCTTTGAACTTGCCCGCTTCCACGTCAATTTTCAACGTAGGAACAAACGCGTCATTTTCCACAATGGAAATGCTGGCAGTCGTATCGATGTAATGACCTGAAGTTGTTTCATAAATCTCAATTTCAATCTCATCATCGTTCTGATACGACATAAGCAGATCGATCAAATCTCCAGCTTTCATACTCTACCTCCATAATTATTATGCAGCCAGTCCAAGGCTTCTCCTGTATTCCAATGGACTCATCCAGCCAAGTGACTCTTTGATGCGGCATTCATTGTACCAGCGGATGTAGCCATCCAAAAGTCCAATAAATTCCTCTATGGAAACGTCTTTCCACCGCTTGCCGTAGAAGAATTCGTTTTTAAGTCGGCCAAAGAATCCTTCGCAGGCCGAATTGTCTGGGGAACATCCTTTTTTTGACATGGAACGGGTCAGTCCTGCTCCTTCCATCCGATCAATCCAGCCTGGCCAGCGATAATGAGAGCCTCGATCACTATGAACGACAGGGAGCTCACCGTTCCTCAGAAGAGATATCGCTTCATCTAACATCGTGTTTGCTAAATCGGCGCTTGGCGAGACTCCAATAGACCAGGATACAACCAGCCCGTCAAAGCAGTCAATGATTGGAGATAAATAGACCTTGCCGGCAGGAATGCTGAATTCAGTAATGTCGGTAAGCCATTTGGTATTGGGCGTTTCCGCATGGAAGTCTCGATTGACAAGGTTGGGGACCTCAGGACTTATTTCGCCGGCATAGGCGTTGTATTTCTTACGTTTTACGTAGAGAACCGCCAGCCCCTCCTCCTTCATCAGTCTGCGGACAACTTTCTCTGAAACTGGACGCCCACTTTTCTTCAGGCTTGCGTGAATACGGCGGTATCCATAACGTTTGTCCGCCGTGTGAAAGATAGTCTGTACTTCCGTGCGAAGCTCCTTGTATTTGTCTGGTTTGTGCAGACAGTTCTCTTGATAACAATAGCTGCTTTTTGACATATGCAGAACCGAGAGAAGTTCTTTTAGCCGATATTTATCTCTAAGGGCGTCAATCACTTCGGCCTTTTCTCGATTGTTTATTGC
>OFGB01000593.1_pt1 | contig 25907 bp, 24 predicted proteins | sample 1521491 | NCBI WGS metagenome assembly OFGB01 (sample SAMEA3504095, study PRJEB24116) | mouse gut metagenome | biome: mouse gut; feature: mouse-associated habitat; material: faeces | place: Denmark | collected 2011
GTTCGGCGACGCGGGCCGGATCGACCGTGCGGAGGTAGCCGATACAGTTTGTGCCCAGACCGCAGGATTCAGCGGCCACAACGGCGCTCATCATAGCCAGGGAGGCGTCGATGATACCGATGGTCACGCCGTCCATAGTGTCGGTGAAGGAAGGCATCTTCAGATTTTTCTTTGCCGTCTGCCTGAGAAATAGAACCGCTTTTTTCCACCTGATTTTCCTGCTGCTCTACCTGCTGGCTGCGGATCGTATTTTTCGTAATAATATCAATCTGATCTTGAAGGGAATTGACTTTTGCAATCAGCGCCACCGAAATCAGCATCCATGCCAGCATCCATGTTACGATAAACAAGATCAGCCCCGTCTTCATCCGCTGAATTCGTTTTCTATGTGCAAGACGCTCATTTAAACCCTCATTTTTATCATTCATTCAATTTCCCGACCCCCTGTGGCCACTATTATCTCACCTATTGTAACACAAACAAAGCTATATGAATATGTCTTTTTTGCTTTGTATCGTTGTTTTTTAGAATGATATCCCGGCTGTTATCTGTCTTTTCACAATTTTTTCTTTATTTTTTTCCAGAATTTTATTCAAAAAAAGCTCAATTTCACCAATCGAATGATAATCTAACAGTACTCTGCCAGTCTGCACCTGCTTTTCCAGCTGGCACAGATGGCTGGCACAAAAACCAGAATCTGCCAGATATCCTGGCAGATTTCTCCGTATTCCATAAATCAGCTGCATCAAATATGTTTTCCCACTGCTGTTCGGTCCGACCAGAATCGTATAACTGTTGATACAGACTTTCGCCCTTTCAATTTTTGCAAAATTCTCTACTCCTAAAAAAATAAGCATCATCCATCTCCTTAACCCAAAAAGCTCCCCTTACTGAAACAAAATCTCAATCAACGCCTTCGGCCTCCCCCCCGAAACCGCCATCTCCTTTGCATGCAGCTTCCCATACCCGGAATCCATAATTTTATTCATAATCCTCCTTGCGCTCCTCACCGTCACTTCCAGGCATTCTGCAAGCTCATGGGCGTCAAAAATATAACTTTTCCTCGCCTCCGCGATGGCAATCACCTTGAGCACCGAATGTTCGCTAAGCCCCGTCTTCGCCGCAATCTCCCGAATCTTCGGGTCTGAGGAAATCAATTCATACCGAAGCTGCCGCTCCGTATCAAGAGGCCCTAAAAGCACATCCTTTTCATCTACCAGAAAAAGCTCCTGCTTCTTCCTCCTGACCGACTGCTCCAGGGCTTTTCTCGCGTTCATCTCCGCCTTATAAACGGTAAGCCCCATGCCAATCCCCACATCCAGCTCAATCCCCGTCTTCTTCACCATCTGCTGGAGCTTCTGTATCCTGCCGTAATTCTGCACATTCTCAATCACGCCCGCATTGGAGAACACCACATATTCCCGTTTCCCAAAAGGAAATATGGTTCCCTGTATACTCTGCACGTACCGCACGATTTCCTTCTCGATCTCCGCCTTCTCTATCATCGAAGCATAGTAATTCTCCACATGGCACTCATAATTCGTAAGCTTCAGCGCTTCTACCGCAATCCGGGAATACTCTGCCTGTGTAAGCGCATACTTGCTCTTCAAACGTTCCAGCGCCCGCCGCACCGTCTCCCGGGTTCCCTGCAGATAAATCGCCTGATATCCCTGTTCAATCAGCGTATTATACACCCACACGAAGGAAGTCAGCGCAACGTTCGTCTTCCCCTCCTCCTGTAAGCGGATATGCCAGTCCACATATTCCTGCTCGTCCACTCCTGGCTGCATGGAACAGGAATAAATATTCCTCGCCAAAATCTGGACGGCATCCAGCAAGTCCGTAATCACCTGGTTCTCCACCACGTCGATACTGAACGCGTCAAGCTCCATATCCTGCTTCTGCATCGTAAGGAACGCCCCCGCTACACTGACGCTGGACCTCTCCACCGAAGTATAGGGCTTCTTAATCTCATAAGAGCCTGTCACAAAATCCTCTACCGCACAGCCGGTAAACAGAATCGCGTCACACTCTCCCTCGCAGGCTTCAATGACTTCCCCGCAGTGGCTTACACGTTCTCTTATATAACAAGAAACCTCCAGCTCATTGTCAATCTGCTGCAGGCTTTCCTTCACACTTTTACAGGATGATTCCGGACCAATTACGCCAATCTTCATAATCTTACCTTTTCTAAGCTTAACCATAAAATTTACCTATACAGCCGGGACCGTATCGTCAAATACTGCCCCGGCTGCTCCTATTATATCGCAGAACCATCAAATAATTCAACTACTGAATGCTCTTTCATATACTTTAAATACGTCTCTCTTGTAAACATGGGCCGGTACGCTTCCATAATCTCCTTCGCCTTCCCGGCATCCCCATATAACAGGTCGATTACGGTAAGGGCAAGCATCTTCGCAGGCAGCACGTACGCCCTGTCATAATCTTCGATTTTAAAATCCTTGGAGTGAAGCCCTCCCGAAATGCCGGACGCCCATATATGCATACATGGCATGAGCTGGCACATATCCCCTAAATCCGTAGAGCCGGCCGTCTCGTAATGCTCCACAAAGGAATCCTCGTCCGCGCCGCCGTATGCAACCATATTCTCCCGGTACAGCCCGGACAGCGCAGAATCCGTAGAAAGGGGCATGTATCCAATCTGGTCGCGAATCTCTACTTTCCCGCCTACCGCCAGCGCGCCTGCCTTTAACGCCCTTCCCACTTTGCGGCTTGCGTCCTCCATCGCATCCACAGACGCCGCCCGCACCATAATCTGCATCGTCGCCACAGAAGGCACCACATTTACCAAATCTCCGCCGCTTGTGATAATGGCGCTGACTCGCACCTTGTCTTCTTCCCGGAAGGTCTCCCGCAAAGCATTGATATTATTCAGGGCAAGCTGCGCCATGTTAAGGGCATTAATCCCCTCATGGGGCGCAATCCCTGCGTGAGCGCTCCTGCCGATGAACTTTACGCCCTTCGACATAAATCCGTTGGTATCCGTATCCACGGTACAGCATTTCCTGCCGCCCTCAACCTCCATCATGTGGCATTGCAGAATCATGTCCACATTGTCCATGCCGCCTCTCAGGAGATATTCCTGCTTTCCTCCGTAGAACTGGATTTTCCCCTCTTCGATTAGTTTGTCCCGGTAATCCAAATCTACACATTCTTCCGCCGGAATCGCGATAAATTCCACCGTCCCGCAAAGTTCCTCAAGAATCCCCGACTCTGTCAGGCCCGCTGCACACCCGTACAGGTTGGCAAGCTGTACGTGATGTCCGCAGGCGTGCATATTTCCGTTTGCCGCACAATCCTTATGCTCCGGGCATACCACGCTGTCAAGCTCTCCCATGACTGCCACCGCCGGTCCCTTCCCGCCTGAAACCCTTGCCTTGCAGCCGGTGTAGGCTATAGGTGAAACCGTCTCAAGCCCCAAGGAGGCAAACGCCTCCTTCATCTGCTTTGTCGTCTCAAATTCCTTATAGCCAAGCTCCGGGTTCCGGTAGATTTTCTCACCGAGCCTGATAATCTCCTCCTTCCGTTTCTCGATTGCTTCGATACATCTGCGCTTTAATTCTTCTTTTTCCATCTGTATTCTCCTAGTCCCCTGACATCATCCGTCTGATTACTCTGGCTGCCTTCCACACCTCGTCCATGTCAAGAGATTCCTGAACCGTATGCACATCCCTCATGCCAAGCCCAAGAATGACGCTGCGGTATCCATGCCCCGCAAGCACGTTGGCGTCGCTGCCGCCGCCGATGACCATAAGCTCAGGCTCTATCCCCTCTTTCTCCATCGCCTCTTTGGTCAGGCGCACAAGCTCACAGTCCACGTCAACAGACAGGGAAGGATACGCCAATTCATGCTCAAACTGGTATGACGCGCCCATTTCCTCTGTGGCTTCTTTCAGGCATTTTTCCATGTGCGCCACTTCCTCGCCCAGCTTCTCCATACTGTGGGAACGGATTTCCGCCGTAAACGTCACTTCGTCGGTCACAACATTCGTTGCCCCGCCCCCTTCCATCCTTCCGATATTAGAGGTGGTCTGTGCGTCAATCCTTCCGATATGCATCTGCGCAATCGCCTTTGCCGCAGCACAGATTGCATTCACGCCCTTTTCCGGCTCAATTCCTGCATGAGCCTTCTTCCCCCGTACCGTAACCTCAACGGCTTCCATCGCAGGGGCTTTATAGGCAATGACGCCCGTATTGCCCGTCGCGTCGGCAATGACCAAATCCTTACAGGGCAGGATGCTCAAATCCATGTGCTTCGTGCCTTGCATACTGATTTCTTCGGAACAGGTGAACACAAGATAAATATCTCTGTGCTCCCCGCCGCTCTCAAGAATATCCTCCAACGCCTCTAAGATAGCGGCAATGCCGGACTTGTCGTCCCCTCCGAGAGTCGTCGTGCCGTCTGTGCGGATGATATTTGCGTCAATCACCGCCTTTACGTCCCGGCATGGCTCAATCTGGTCCATGTGGGCGGCAAATCCCAGCGGAATCCCCTCTTTTGTCCCCGGAATATGGGCGACAATATTTCTTCCGTTGCCGCCGTATCCTTCCCCGGCGTTGTCCGACTGAAATGAAATCCCCCGCTTGGTAAGATAGGCTTCTATAAAATCCGCCATCTCTTTTTCTCCCTTTGAAGGGCTGTAAATCTGAATCATCTCAAGAAATAAATTCTGCATTCTCTCTCTGGATAACATAACTTCACCCTCCTAATCCTGTAATTCTTTCTTGTAAATCAGGCTTCCCGCGAAAATAGAGCCGAACACTGCCACGAGAATCACCACATAGGACGGAGTTCCCGGGAAGAAGGACAGGAAATTATTTTTCAGCAGCCAGTTCATCCCGAAGGCAATCACTACCGCCACTCCCGCAAGCTTGGGACGTGCGATTGCAAACTGTCCGAATACCGCGCCGTAAAGCGCCGGGAGCAGGAAGTTAAGCGCCGCTTTTAACCCTTCCGGCATGGCAGAGATAATGACGTTACCTCCAATCGCTCCCACCGTCAATATGGCAATATTTACCAGAATCGACACTGCGATACCGATTGTGGAAATGACAGAACCCTTATCGGTGCCCATCTGAACGCCTGCTGCCTCCTGGGCTACTGATGAACATGGAACACGCATATTCGACGTATTTCCGGACAGGAAAGTAAGGTACGTTCCCGGGATTCCAAGAATCGGAAAATAGGAAATAGGCTCCACCACATAGAACGCACCGCTTACGCTAATCTGGGAAATGGTTCCTGCAATGATGGCGGAAACCGGCGGCATATGCCCGAATACAAAGGAAATGACCAATGCCGGCAAGAAGCTGGTAAGGATGCCTAAAAGCAACGTTAATTTTCCCCATTTAATAATGCTGGGAATATAAGTTTCTGAATAATATTGTTTGTTCATTTTCTTTCTCCTCCTTCGTTATGCCGCCATACTCCACAGATATCCGATAAACATCCCGGAAAACATGGAAATTGCAAACGCCCACTCTCTCAGCCAGTTGACCTTCTTATCCTTCGCAAGCTTGGACAGTATCATCATCAGGATGCATCCTACCACAGTCGCGATTGCCGGAGCGCCGCCGAATGCAAAATTCCCCTCTGCAGAAAAGAAATTTCCTGAAGCCAGGTTTGCGAACGCACCCAGCATTGCCCCTGCGGAAATAATCGGGACCATCTTCGCATTTCCCTTGGACATCAAGTGATTCACCTTATGCATCTTGTCCGTAAAGAGCAGGGTGAAAATCAGCCATCCAAGAGAGCCGCAAATCATGACCCATACGCCGCAGGCAAACGCTACCGGATCCAGATTCTCAAGGGTCGTCCCCATTGCCTGTGCGCCGAAGCCCGCCGCCATCGCCTCATAGTTCACAGAACCTATGAAAGACAGTCTCATCCATGATATCGGCGCACCCATGGAAACGATAAGGGAAATCATGGTAACAAGAATCACAATCGCCGGCCCGATGGAGGCAATGGCGCTGCTCTTAATCGCTATGTTGACCTGTTCCTTGGGAATCTCCAGTTCTTTTGCCGCCTTTAATGATTTTCTGAAAAATACGACCGACTGAATCACTACCACGCCAACGGCTACTGCTGCTGCAAGCCACATGAGGGGGCTGTTTGCCAACTCTAAATAATTTGTACTTTCCTTCATTTTTCTCTCTCTCCTTCCACAGACTTTAAGACGCGTCCTTAATATGTCCGTTAGTGAAAGTATACATTATGGATATATATTTTGTCAATTCTTTATCAAAAATGGACAACAAAAATTATGCACAATTTTTTCTCTTAAAAACTGTGCATAATTTCCACTGTAAGATATCTGATTCCTACAAGGGAGGAACCGAAATTTTCCGGAAATTCTTTATATTCCTCCATATCGTCCTCATAGGGAATATCCATCCACATATCGTAAAATTCTCCCATCCACCAGTCGGCAAATACAGGCTCCCAGGGTACGGTAATCTCCGTATAATTCAGCGGGTTGATTTCTTTAAGGAGCGTAAATAAATTTTTAAAATTTAATGCTGATTGTGCAAGCAACTATGATATAATCACTACCGTAATACAGCTATAAGTCGGAGGTATATTATGGAAAACATTGAAAATCCGTTTGTGAATGAGGGCACCAAAGAATCCCTCATGGAGCTCGCCGATGCCAACATGAAAAAGACGGCCGAAAAGGAAGGCAAAGAGGCAGATACTCTCGAAGTCCCCGAGGGAGACGAAACGGTTGTCTGGGAAGCCAAAGGAGAAACGTACAGGATACGTCTGGGTGAGATCACCCAGGAGAACTGGTTGGAGGCGGTCCGGCTGGAGCTGGGAGAAGGACAGTCGGCCTTTGTGGCCGAACCTCTGGGCATTTTGGCGCGGGGGTATGTCTACCGGGACTGCCGGGCGCGGGTATGGACGGTAGAGGAAGAAGGACGTATCGTGGGCCTGGCGTTAGTCCGGGAGTTTGACGACGAACCTTTGGGCTATGAGCTCCAGCAGCTACTCATCGACCGACGGGAACAAGGCAGGGGCGTGGGGTTTGCGGCCCTGACTCTGGTGCTGGACCGCCTTCGGGCCGAAAGCCGCTGGCCAACTGTGGAGGTGTGCGTCAAAAAGACGGACGCGCCGGCCCTGCGGGTCTTCGAAAAGGCGGGCTTCGCGGACTCAGGGTATATAGATCCTGCGGTCCCCGACGCCCTCAATTTAGTCTATACGCTGTAAGCGGCAAATAACATCCTGCTGCGGCATGATTGAAATTACACAAAAAGAATGATAAAATACAAAAAAATGCCGGAGGTACATTATGTCAAAAACAGTGGGAATCGGACATCAAGACTTTGAACAAATCATTACAACGAATAACTTCTATATTGATAAGACCTCATTCATCAAAGAATGGTGGGAAAATAACGATACCGTAACCCTGATAACCCGCCCCAGACGTTTTGGTAAGACACTGAACCTGAATATGCTGGAATATTTTTTCTCTGTCAGCCATTGCAAAAGAAGTGATTTATTTCAAGGTCTGTCTATCTGGAAGGAAGAAAAATACCGGAATTTGCAGGGAACCTATCCTGTAATCTTTTTAAGCCTCGCCAGCGTAAAAGCAGCCTCTTTCCCAGACGCGCGAAAAAGTATTTGTCAAATCATAAAAAATCTGTATAACAGATACGATTTTCTATTAGAAAGCGATTGTTTAAATGAAGATGAAAAAGAAAAGTATCATAATGTATCTGTTGATATGGAAAACCATCTGGCATCCTATTCCCTGAACGTATTATCTGATTACCTGATGCGTTATTATGGAAAAAAAGTAATCATCCTGCTGGATGAATACGATACCCCTATGCAGGAAGCATTCGTTTATGGCTACTGGAATGAACTGGTTCCCTTTATACGCAGCCTGCTTAACTCTACATTTAAGACAAATCCTTTCCTTGAAAGAGCCCTCATGACCGGAATCACCAGAGTCAGTAAAGAGTCCATTTTTTCTGACCTGAATAATATAGAGGTTGTAACCACAACCTCGGAAAAATACGAAACCTCTTTTGGTTTCACTCAGGAAGAAGTCTGGAACGCATTAAAGGAATATGATCTGTTTGAAGAGCGGGGACATGTACAAACATGGTATGATGGCTTTACCTTCGGAAGAATTACAGACATTTACAATCCATGGTCCATTATAAATTATTTAGATAAAAGAAAATTCTCTCCTTATTGGGCGAATACCAGCAGCAATAGCCTGATCGGAAAACTGATTCGTGAAGGAAGCCCGGATACTAAAATGGTTATGGAGGATCTGCTTTCCGGCAAGCCGCTTCTGACACAGATTGATGAACAGATTGTATTCAACCATCTGGGACGCAAAGAAAGCGCAGTGTGGAGCCTGCTGCTTGCCAGCGGCTATCTGCGTGTAAAACAGCTACGGACGGACAAAAGGGGACGGACGATTTATGAGCTTGTTTTAACTAACCGAGAAGTCTCGCTTATGTTTGAGCGAATGGTAGAGGATTGGTTTTCCGATTTTACACCAGCCTATAACAACTTCCTCAAAGCGCTTTTAGCAGATGACAAAAAGGCGATGAATTTGTATATGAACCGGGTTGCCCTCACCACCTTTAGTTACTTTGATACCGGGAAACAGCCGTCAGAGACAACCGAACCTGAACGCTTTTACCATGGTTTTGTTCTTGGTTTGATTGTGGACCTTGCCGGACGGTACGTGATTACTTCCAACCGCGAAAGCGGACTCGGAAGATATGACGTAGTCCTTGAGCCCCTTTCAGACACAGACAACGCTATTATTCTGGAATTTAAAGTCCATGACCCGGACGAAGAAGATACGCTTAATGATACGGTGCAAGAAGCCTTAAATCAGATTGAAGACAGAAAATATTCTGCTTCACTGGAAGCAAAAGGAATCCCGCAGGATCGAATTCGGAAGTATGGATTTGCATTTGAAGGGAAAACGGTCTTAATCGGATAAATCTCTCTTTTTATACATAATAACTGAGGAAACACACCATACATCAAAAAATCCCAAAGTTGCCGCCTTTTCCCTGACACTCTCCTTTGTATCCCTTGACAGATACACCACGATCATTTCGGCCTGCCAAGATATCGTCAGGGAAAGCGGCGTTCAAAATGGCCTGCTGCCGCCGTCTTATGCCATTCCACCAGGCAGATACAGCCCGATACCAATCCCATTCTGACTGTGAACCTCCGGCTCTCTGTAAAAGCGGGAAAATATCTCCGCCTGCCTCTCCCGGGCGCTCTTTCTATTATATCTAACCTCTATGACTGTTGCAAGCATTATACCACTTCACCCGAAAGCAAGCATGCCCTTCCTCCGTATTCTCTGCTAAAATCTGTCCATTCTCCCGTTCCAGCACAGCCTTCGCCAATGCCAGTCCAATCCCAACATTATCTCCCGCCGCACCTTCCCCGCGATAAAACCGTTCAAATAAATGTGGAATATCTTTTGCCGCAAATCCTCTTCCCCCATCCACAATCCGCAGTTCCGTATAAATCGGATTTTGGCTGTATGACACCATAATTCTGCCTCCATCCAGCGTATGCTCCACACAGTTTTTCAAAATATTCAACAATGCCTCTTCCGTCCATTGCCGGTCTGCAAATATAAAACACTCTTCGTCCGCCACTTCTTTCGTCTCTTTCTCATAACCCAAAGCTTCTATAGCAAGGGTAATCCTATGTTCCCCCATCATTTCCATAAGCGGTTCTGATACGGATTCCGTAAGCTCTGACAACCTCAGTTTCTCCTTACAAAACACAATTCCATGTGAGTCCAGCTTTGCCAATGCCAAAAGCCCTGCCACCAGACTTTTTAACCGCTCAATCTGGCTGGATAACCGATTGTAATACTCCTTTGTCTCAACTGTCTGGTACTCCTCCAAAAGTTCCGTCATCAACGACATAGAAGTCAAAGGAGTCTTTAACTGATGAGCAATATCTGCAATCCTCTCTGCCAGGATTTCATGGTTCTTCACAGCGGCTTCTTTCGTACTGCGCAATTCCATTACAGTTTTATACATCTCATCTTCCAGATGTGAGAAATTATCTTCCGTACGGCACAGAACTACTCCTTCCCCAGAATTTACCGCCCTGAGATATTGAGTCAGCTCCCGGATTCGTTTCTGCACCCGTCCCTCCTCCCGGCAGCGTAAGGAAAAAGTAATAAAACCCGATATTTGAAAAAGCAGGATACAAATTCCTGAAGTAAACGGCAGATATGTGCCCCATTTTCCCATACGACGATATCCATAGGTTTGCAGAAATATTTCCCCTGACATACTGCCGGATTGCAGGGTAAAACTCTGCTTCAATCCCTCTGCCAGCGAATCCGTCTCCATGACCGAGCCTGCAATACCCGCCATTGCCTGATATTCACGATAACTTAATACAGCCGCCAGAAAAACTCCGGCGGCTAATCCCAGAAACAGCCAGAGCATAAAATGTCCCGCCGCTTTCCTTGCCGTATTCATTCCGTTTCCTCCATCCGATAACCGATTCCCCTTACTGTGGTAATGCAGGGTTCATGATGCAATTTTTCTCGCAGACGTTTCATAGCGACCGTCAATGTATTATCATTTACAAAATTCCCCTCCACATCCCACAATTTCTCCAAAAGCCGATTCCGTGGCAGAATACATCCCTTATTCTCCATCAACAGCTGCAAAAGACGGTACTCAAGGCTGGTGAGGGGAACGCTCTCCTCCCCCACCCACACCTGCATTCTCTTCTTGTCCATCCGGATATTGCCGCAGACAAGCATACAAGAAACGGCTGCCCGTCTTAAAACCGCCTGTATCCTGGATTCCAGCACAGAAATATGAAAGGGTTTCGTGATATAGTCGTCTGCCCCCATGTCAAGGCCCCGGGTAATGTCATTTACGTCATCCCTCACCGTCAGAAAGATAATCGGGCTGTCGCTTCTCTCCTTCACCCAACTACAGAAATCATATCCGTTTCCGTCTGGGAGGTTCAAATCCAGAAGAATCAGGTCAAATTTCGCCGAGAACAAGGTTTTTCCTTCCTCCATACCCGAACAGCAGGCTACCTCATGACCTTTTTTCGCCAAAGCCGAACGGATACCAAAAGAAATCGTCTCATCATCCTCCACAAGTAAAATATTTGCCATTCTTACACACTCCTACATTCTCCCAGCTATATTTCTTCACTCCACGCACTCTGCACCTAAAAATATCATCGTAATATCTCCACCTCACAAGAATGTTCTTTCGTATCTCTTTGATATCCGATTCCTACAGCAAGAACCCGTCCTGTATATTGCGGCAATTCACCAAGTTTTCCCTCGAACCGCAACAGAAAGCCTTTTTCCCTTTCTACCCTGCATTTATCACGAGCTGAAAGATAAACCAAATTCACCACTGCGGCTAACTCCGTCTCATGATTATATGACAGAATCGGCGTTTCCGTATTATGCACAAACTGCAGAATCTCGGACATCGTCCCTGTATCTTGTTCCAGCGTTGCTTTCAGCATCAATTCTTTATTAGGAATAAACACTTCCCCATTCTCATAAGTAAGCAATCCATAAACTGCCATAGCAGAATAAATCTGATTCTTTGTCACCAATGCATCCGCTGTTGGCCTGATATCTTTCATAAAGGAGATCCACCTCCGATTTTAGGAAACCAAAATATTCCCCAAATCGAATCTTAGTTGCCTGATCCCATAAGGCCTTCCCCTAATTCAGTTCCAGCTCCGGATAGTTTTCTGCCAAATCTCGGCAAATTCCTTCTTCAATTCTTGAAATGTAGCTTCTATAGTCACAGCATCCTTTCGGCACTTCACTACAGTCCAGATAGATTACTTCGTGCTTATTCAGGCGTTGTAAATATCCCTCCGCCTCTGAAATTGCCAAACGGTCAAACACATCCCTACTGTCTTTTGCTTTTCCGAAAAAGGCACAGACCATATTTTAACTCCCTCTCTTGCTTATGGCGTACCATAATATGACGTCAGGTTCAAAAGGATTTCAGCACGACAACTCCATACCCTTTCACCTTCATTGCTCCTTGCACTTTCGCCCCGGAATACACATCCGTCATTTCCTGCCTAAGCACAATCTCCTGCTCCTTTGCCGAGTAATTCAATATGAAGAAATACTGCGCTCCGTCCTTCTCCCGGACGCACAATTCACATTCCTTTGGCAGTTCAAGCTTGCCCTCATAAGGGTTCCTCACACCCACATACCTAAGCATAGCCTCCACAGTCTCCCGGGTAAATGTCCCGCCGAAATGAAGCGCTTTCCCTTCGCCCACTGCCCGCTTTGTAAGCGCCGGTTTCCCTGCATAATAGTTAGACGAATACCGGGCAAGGACCTCCACATCCTCACTCACATTTTCCAAAACATCGTTAAATATCCCTGTGTCAAACTGCTCTCCCTGCCAATCCATACAGACCGTTCCGTCTAAAGCCCCTACAAAGGTAAATTCCTCTACCGCCGTTCCCGTAAGCTCTGAAAGAAGCCCTGGCATCGGCGCCATCACACACCTGCCATGTACTTCCTTCTGCCCGGTACGTGCGCCAATAATCAGGCATCCACCCTTCTCTACATACATTTTCAAAAGCGCCGCTCTTTTCTCCGTCAAAATCAGCCCATGAGGATAGAACAAAACCGGATAATTCTTCAGATCCTCATACTCCGTATCATCTGATAACAACACATAGTCCATCGGCGTATGGCTCAACTGAGACGCGGCAAAAATCTCCTTTTTGCTCGCCTTCTCCAACCGTCTGTGCCATACATCCACGTCTGCATCCCAGAGGTTGTCATAATCCTCCAAGACTCCGAAGCTCGCCCGGTACTTGGCCCCCGCCAAATCTTTGATGGATTGTATCTGGTTAGAAAGTTCTGCGACTTCCCTAAGTTTCCGGTTATCCCGGTTATCATAGTCCAGAATCCCATGCCAGTAAATCTCCGTCCCTATCGTACAGGTACGCCAGCGGAAGAAACTAACATAATCCGCTCCATGAGCGATACTCTGCATCGCCCAGAGCGTCATCTGCCCAGGCTTAGGCGCAGGAGCTTCCATCCTTGTATTCCATCCATTTGCCCCGGACTGCTGCTCCATAATCCCAAAATGTGGACAGACGGAACGCACCCTTGACAGGTGATTGCTCCATTTCCTGTCGTTAAGTCCCGTACTATGTAACGGATCTTCCTCAAGGCAATATGCAAAATTCGGATAAGAATCATAGGTATAGACATCTAAGGCCTCATCCATCATCCTGTGGTTATCAAGATGGTTGAACATGCCGTTGGTCGTGATAAAATCCCCTTTCTTTATATATTTCCGGATAATATCGCTCTGCATCCGGCAAAATGCGATGGCGCTCTCGGAGACAAACTTATAATATTCAAGGGTCAGATGGGGGTTCGAGGAATTATGGATTGTGGTACGCGGCACATAGACCTCATTCCAATCCGTATATTCCTGATTCCAGAAAATCATCCCCAGCTCCCGGTTCAGGTTCTCCAAAGTTTCGTATTTGCTTTTCAGATATTCGCGAAACGCCAGCGTATCGCTCTCTGAATAGAACACGTCCACCTCACAGTTAATCTCATTGTCAATCTGCCATCCAATAACGCTTGGATGAGATGCATAATGCCCTGCAAATTTCTCCACAATCCGCGCGCTTAGCTCCCGGTATACCTGTGAATTATAGTTGTAGTGCCTGCGCATGCCATGACGAAATTTCACACCGTCCATCCGGCAGTTCAGGACTTCCGGATATTTCTCTGTCAGCCATGCCGGAGGCGTTGCAGTCGGCGTTCCGAAGATTACCTTCATACCCGCCTTGCATGCTGCCTCTAAGAAACCGTCGAAAAATTCGTAAGTATATTCTCCTTCCCTTGGTTCTACCTTGCTCCACGCAAACTCCCCAATCCGGATTGTCTTGATTCCGGCAGATTTCATCCGCTCAAGGTCTTCCTCCCATAGGCTCCTGTCCCAATGCTCCGGGTAATAACAAGCGCCCAGTGAAATAGCGTTCCATTGGAAATTCTGTGACTTTCGCATTTTTTATTCCTCCCTTTCGTGATTCCATTCGATTCCCATTACCTATAATATACTCAATTTCCCCTGGTTTGTACAGCAAAAAATCGTAACACAAATCCTTATCAGCTTATATTATTATGCCGATATAAATTATGGAGTTTTGCTCATATGCCAAATGAAAAAAGACTGTGGAAATGAAAGGAGAAAACACTACATGGCAGCACGCATTAAAAACCTGAAAATCAGCCTGAAACTCTATATTCTCATTGTAATTGCGTTAAGCGGTATGCTCATTATCGGAGGCATCTCATTCTTCTTAATGGGAAAATTAAATCACGAGAACAGCAATATCTCAACAGAATGGCTTCCCCGCATAGACATGGCGCGGGACATGACCGGAACACTCTCTAACATCCGTCTTAATGAATTAAGATATCTCACAGCCCTTTCCGACAAAGTAACCGAAACAAGCCTTCAATATGTAGAAAAAGAGAAGGGCGAAATGGATTCGCTTTTTGCAAAATACGAAGAACTGATTACCGGAGAAGAAAAGGCATTATACGATACGGCCTTTGAATACTGGACTAAGTACAGCGAGGCCGACGACCGTCTGATGACGTTGGCAACACAGGGCGATATAGATGGCGCCCGCGCAATTTTAGAGGGGGAATGTGTAGACCTGTACATATCCCTGAACGGAGCTTTGGATGATATCATCAACTATACGGAAGACGGAAGCCAGAAAGAAACCGACGCAAGCTCAACTCTTTACAGAGATGCAATAATTCTTCAGATTAGCGTGATGGTGGTCATATATCTGATTGGCACCTACTTCTTTGTGATAATCATACGCGGAATCAAATACCCAATCCTCGAAATTGAGCGCGCTGCCTCAAGAATGGCGCAGGGAGATCTGGATGTAGAGATATCCTATACCTCCAGGGATGAATTGGGAATTCTTTCCAAACAGATGCGTGAGCTGATACGCAAGCTTCAGGTCATTATTGATGATGAGAATAAATTCCTTGCCCGTATGGCTTCCGGGGATTTTACTGTAGATTCCATCTGTGAAGAGGAATACATTGGCGGATTCAAGCCTCTTCTGGTTTCCTTCCGCGCAATCGCCGAAAAGCTCAATCATACCATCCTGCAGATCAGTCAGAGTTCCTCTCAGGTTGCAAGTGGTTCCAACCAGGTATCCGACGGCGCGCAGGCTCTTTCTCAGGGCGCTACCGAACAGGCAAGTTCTGTCGAGGAACTTTCTGCCTCCATTAACGAGATTTCACAGAATGTTCAGCAGAATGCCGAATATGCACATAATGCAAACGATATGGCAGGCAATGTAGGAAACGAGATGCAAAAAAGCAATCAGAAGATGCAGGAAATGATTCAGGCAATGAACAATATCAGCGCCTGCTCGGACGAAATCGGCAAGATTATTAAGACCATCGAGGATATCGCTTTCCAGACCAATATTCTTGCATTGAACGCCGCCGTAGAAGCGGCGCGTGCCGGCGAAGCGGGCAAGGGCTTCGCAGTTGTGGCTGATGAAGTCCGCAATCTGGCTGGCAAGAGCGCAGAAGCCTCCCAGAATACCTCCGCCCTCATTGAAAATTCATTAAGAGCCGTAGAAAACGGAACCTTGATTGCCGATGAGACTGCCGCTTCCTTAATGAACACAGTAAAAGGAGTCGAGGAGGTTGCCGGCATCATCAGTCAGATTGCTGAGGCTAGCGGCAATCAGGCAGAGGCAATCGCCCAGATTACGCTGGGTATTGACCAGATTTCCAACGTTGTGCAGACCAATTCCGCAACCGCACAGGAGAGCGCGGCAGCCAGCGAAGAACTGTCCGGACAGGCGAATATGCTGAAAGATCTGGTGTCCAAGTTCCGGCTGAATGAAAATGCCGTAAAATAACACAATCTGAAAGAAGTATACACATGAGAAAAATATTGATCGGCACGACCAATCCTTCCAAAATACAGTGGTTTTGCGGACTGCTGTCAGAATACGATGTCCACTTCTACACTCCAGAGGATCTGAACATCACCGGCGAGCCCGAAGAAACTGGCAGAACTCCCAAAGAAAATGCCATCTTAAAGGCCCGATACTACGGACAATTTTTCGATTCTGTAATATGTAATGATTCGGGATTATACTTTGACGAACTGCCAGAAGCCGACAGCAGACAACCGGGCTTGAATATCCGTACTCCCGGCGGTCTGCCAAGGCTCAATGACGACGAGATGATAGACTATTATTCCCGGCTCATCCATTCACTGGGCGGAAAGGTCCTGGCTTACTATCAGAATGGAATAGCTGTCTGGCATAACCACAAGATCTCTTCCTTCATGGTCGACAGGCAGGCTTCCCTGGCTGACGCGTTCTACATGATCGAGAAACCGTCGCCGAAAAGACAGCCCGGATGGCCTCTCGATTCACTCTCGCTTTACAGGGACAGCCTTACCTGCTTTGTCGATGAAGAGTATGACAACGGTGATACACCGACTAAAGAAATCACATCGGACGAATATACGAGAAAGTTGATCCACTTTCTCGTATCGTCCCTTAAGCTGTCCGGCTGACGCCAGTACACCGAAAAGCTGGCTACTTATTATTCGGTGTACTAGACTGTAATCTTCCGGCTCTCATGCTCTGCCGCAACCTCTTCTACCGACTTCTCCTTAAGCCGTACAGCCCCTTTATATCCTTCCTTTGTAGGTATCAGGCCGCCCCGTGCCAGATTCTCCTTCGCCTGTGCGATAGCTTCTTCATACTGTGGAAGCCATTCTGCCTGTGCTGTCAGCATCTCGTCGATCATCTGCCAGATCTCCGGCGGATTGCATACGGCGCCTGTCAACGGATCCATAAGCGCCGCCTGCTTTAAAAGCGCCGCGTCCCCGTGTACCGCCGCTTCCACCGCAAGCTTCTGTACCCAGATGGACTGTGAACATACTGCCGCGCAGCCAAGGGGCAGATCCCCCACTTTTGGTACGCTGACGCCGTTGCCGTCCACATAACAGGGAACCTCTACAACCGATTCATCCGGCAGGTTCGTGATACAGCCCTCATTCATGATATTAAAATGCCCGCGGTATTTCTTTCCCGTCTCCAAAGCTTCGATGATATAAGAAGCATGCTCCTTCCCTCTCTCGGAGCCATCCAGTTTCTTCGGCTCTTCCACAAGAATCTTCGGGAACTCTGTCTCGAACCAATTCCGTTCTTCTCTGCTCACACGAAGATACCCCCCTGTCTCTCCATTGATCCAGTTATCCAGATGAATCCAGTCTTTGATCTCATCCGGACGTTTCCTGTACCAGGCCACATATTCGGAGAGATGACCGTTTGATTCCGTAGAATAATAACCAAACCGCTTCAGCACGTCAATACGTACCTTCTCCTCCTCGGAGAACTTCTCATGCTTTAAGAATCCCGGCAGGATCTTATCCAGCATATCCTCGCCATGATGTTTCACGGATATGTACCATGTCTGATGATTGATTCCCGCGCAGATGATATCCAGCTCGTCTCTTGGAATCCCTAAGACCTCCGCGATCTGCATCTCTCCGTGGATCTCCCCGTGGCACAGTCCGATAGTCCTGACCCCGCCGTATTTGTTGCACGCCCAGGTCGCCATGGCATTCGGGTTCGAATAATTAAGCATGATGGCGCCCGGTTCCGCCACCTCCCTGATATCTTTACAGAAATCAAGCATCGCCGCAATCACCCTCTGCCCATACATGATTCCGCCCGTACACAAAGTATCTCCCACACACTGATCTACTCCGTACTTTAACGGAATCTCAACATCCGTTTCGAATGCCTCCAGACCCCCGATACGTACACAGTTGATAACATAACGCGCGTCCTGGAACGCCTCTCTCCTGTCTGTAGTCGCCTGAATCTTCACCGGAATCCCGTTTGCGTCCAGATCTCTCTGGCAGAGCGCCCGTGTCTTCTCCAGATTATCCGCGTTAATATCTGTAAAAGAAATCTCCGCTTTCTGTAATTCGGGCACAGACATAATGTCTGTAAATAATGTTCTTGCAAACACAAGACTTCCTGCTCCGATGAATGAAATCTTAAAACTCATAACCAATACCTCCTGATTTTCTTTTACACGCTCTCAGCGGATTCCCGAATCTATATAAGAACTCCGCCGAAACGTTTTTATCTGTGTATGAATATATTATAAACCTCTTTTTCCCGCCATGTGTAAAGTATTGCGGCCAAAACAGAAAAATGCAAGATATTGCCGCATTATAATTCAGGCATTATAATACTGTCTTGATTAATCGGCGTAAATGTTTATAATGAAATAATGACAGTCCTTTACCTGATTATGAACGAGTGATCATTCAAAGGGATAAAACGACTTATCATCTGCAAGAAGGAGAATACATATGAGAAAGGTATTGATCGGTACGACAAATCCATCGAAATTCCAGAGATTCCGCGCCTTATTATCTGAATACGATGTGGAATTCTGCACACCGGAAGATCTGAATATCACGAGCGAACCTAAAGAATGCGGCAAGACTCCCGAAGAAAACGCCGTCTTGAAGGCGCGCCATTATAGTCAGTACTTTGATTCCGTAATCTGCAATGATTCCGGACTATATTTTGAAAAACTCACACTGGAAGACAGCCGGCAGCCGGGCCTGAATATCCGCACTCCCGGCGGGATACCCAGACTGAATGATGAAGAAATGATAGCGTATTATTCTAAACTGATCCGTTCTCTTGGAGGAAAAGTCCTGGCTTATTACCTGGATGGTATCGCAGTCTGCCGCGGTCATAAGATCTATTCCTTTATGGAGGATAATCCCACAACCAGATCTGATTCCTTCTACATGATCGACCGTCCCTCTCCAAAGAGACAGCCCGGATGGCCCCTTGATTCCCTATCACTGTACAGGGACAGTCTTACGTATTTCGTAGATGACGAGAGCGATGATTCTGAGACCGCAGACAAAGAGATCATGTCCGACGACTATAAAAAGAGATTAATTTATTTCCTCGCTTCGTCGCTCGATTTGCAGAAAAAAATTATTCACAGCGCCGATACTCCGTAATTATACAATACTATACCCTGAGAACACTATAGTACAGGAGAATTTATCATGAGTTTGTTTGATATCCGCAATCCATATATCGCAATCACAGCTTTTTATGCTTTGAATCTGCCCGAATACAGCATGCGCCCTCACGGACATCCTCATTGCGAGATCATGTACGTCACAAAGGGCAGTTGTCTGATCCATGTAAATAACCATGAATTCCGTCTCAAAGAGCGGCAGTTTATCTTCTTAACCGCCGATATCCTGCATCAACTGTCCATTTCCGAAGGAACCCCCTGCTCGATTCTGAATCTGGAATTCTCATGCCTTCATTCCAAGACCGACATATGCCTGGCGGAATTACATGCCGGAAGTCCCGCCTTTGCCGGATTCTGTAATTATTCGGAAGAATACTTCGTCGGAAATGACACGGATCATCTGGGTTATTCCCTGAAAGACCTGATCAATCAGCTTCGAAGCGGCATCCCTCACAAAAATAATGTGCGGAATCTGTCCGATATATATACACCCGATCAGCGCTGCACAATACGTCTCCTGTTTCAGCGTATGATGTTAGAGCTGGCAAAATCTGTCCTGAACCATAATAAAAATACCGGCATGCTCTACCTGAAGACGGCCCGCGATTATATCTCCTCTCACCTGACGGAAGAAATACGGATTCCTCAATTGGCAGAATACGCCGGTATCAACAAATCATACCTTCAGTCTCTGTTTTCAAAATATATGAATTGTACTATTACAGATTATATTAACCAGAAGCGTCTGGAACACTCCGTCTTCCTGCTGATTAACAGCTCTCTCTCCATCACGGACGTCGCCTTTCAGTCCGGCTACAACAGCCGCCAGCACTTCGGAAGCACTTTCGAGAAATACTACGGAATGAGTCCCCGGGCCTACCGCCAGCTCAATGGCAGGAATATGAATCCCTCTACCGGGGAAGATTATTACTATATAGGCGAAAACGGCGTCTGGACGAATATCCCTTTAACTAAGAAAATCTGAAAATCCCCACCGCTGCCGGTGAGGATTTCATTATAAACCATACTATTTTGTCAACAACATCATAACCTCGTTACTTCTCTGTACAAATGCCGTCATCTCTTCCGGATTCAGCGGCTTATGTGCCAGCATCGCCAGATCATACAGCTGCTTACAGATAATGGATACGTTCTCATTCTCATTATTATCAACCACGAACTTCACCAGCGGATGGTTCGCATTCAGGATCAGCGTGCTCTCGCCGCCCATATCCATGCCGCCCATATTACCCATACCGTACATCTTCATCATTTCCTGCATACGGCGGCTCTGCTCAGACAGCGTAATCATGGATGCTATCTTTTCGTCCTTCAGCTTCTCGATCTTCACATCCAGCTTGTCATTGCCAAGCTCCTTACGGAAGATCTCGATCAGGCTGTCAGAAGTTGCCTTGAATGCTTCCTTATCTTCTTCCGCAACCTCCTCCTTGACATTCTCCGTCACATCCGCGTCGATTCTCTGGAAACGGATCGTCGGATTCTTCTGCTCTAACTGTGTGATAAACGGAGAATCAATATTATGGCTTAAGATCACCGCATCCTGCCCCTGGTTCTTGAACATATTGATATACTGGCTCTGCTGAATCTCGTCCGTTACATAGTAGATGGTCGTCTTGATCTCTTCTACCTTGTTCTCATCCGAATTCTCAGCATTCCCGCCTTTATCCTCATCCTTCTTATCGTTAGGCTCTACGACTTCTCCGCCGTTTTCTTCGATACAATCCTTAAGAGTCAGATACTTTCCGTCAATATTCTTAAACAAGATGGAATCCTTCATCTTATCACAGAATTTCTCGTCTTTTAAGCAGCCGAACTTGATAAACGGGCTGATATCATCCCAGTATTTCTCATAATCCTCTCTCTTAGTCTTACACATTCCCGTCAGCTTATCAGCCACCTTCTTGGAAATGTAATCCGCAATCTTATTAACAAATCCATCGTTCTGCAGCGCGCTTCTTGATACGTTCAGCGGCAGATCCGGACAGTCGATCACTCCCTTTAATACCATCAGGAATTCCGGAATGACTTCTTTGATATTGTCTGCAATAAATACCTGGTTGTTATACAGTTTAATGGTTCCTTCTATAGAATCGTATTCCGTATTGATCCTTGGGAAATACAGGATTCCCTTGAGATTAAACGGATAATCCATGTTCAGGTGGATCCAGAATAACGGCTCCTTATAGTCTAAAAATACCTTGCGGTAGAATTCCTGATAATCTTCATCAGAGCACTCGTTCGGGTGTTTCGTCCACAGAGGATGAATGTCGCTTAAGGAAACCGGCCGTTTGTTGATTTTAACCTTCTCTTTTGCCGGCTCTACCTCGACCATCTCTTTCTCGCCGTTTTCATTCTCTTTTTCTTCCATCTTGGCCTCTTCATGGATGTGCTCTACGATCACGTCATCCTCTTTCAGATCAGCCTCGTCGATAGTCTCATACTCCTGCTCCGCGTTTGCCTTACTAAGGAAGATCTCTACCGGCATAAAAGAACAGTACTTCTCAAGCACTTCCCTGACCCGGTATTCGTTGGAGAATTCAATGCTGTCCTCATTCAGAAACAGAGTGATCTCCGTTCCAACGCCATCTTTATTTCCCTCATCCATCTCATACTCTGTACCGCCGTCGCTGACCCAATGTACCGGAGCTGCGCCCTCCTTATAAGACAGAGTATCGATATGCACCTCGTCCGCCACCATGAACGCGGAATAAAAACCAAGTCCAAAGTGACCGATCATGTCGTCTTCCGTAGTCTTATCTTTATATTTTTCAAGGAACTCTGTAGCGCCGGAGAACGCAATCTGCGTAATATACTCCTCCACTTCGTCGGCAGTCATACCAAGTCCGTTATCTGTGAACTTTAATGTCTTCTCTTCCGGATTGACTTCTACCTTAATAGACGGTTTGTAATCATCCGGCAGTTGGTATTCGCCCATCATGTCCAGTTTCTTTAACTTTGTAATCGCATCGCATCCGTTGGATATCATCTCGCGTACGAAGATGTCATGGTCGGAATATACCCATTTCTTGATGATCGGGAATATATTTTCGCTGCTGATTGATAGATTTCCTTTCTTTGCTGCCATCTTTATCACTCCTACCTCATTTTTTAATTTATACTTCAATATCTCATGCCTTTCCAGACGCATCCTGCAGAATCCCCGGAAAGGTATACATACAAAAACATCCAAACTATATACCGGATGTCTCTTGCTTAACAAATATAATAATACCTTAGTTTTTAAAAGTCAATAGAAAGTTAGCACTCTTTTTTGGTGAGTGCTAACAATTTTCTTAAATATATAAAATTTCTCTAAATTAGAATAGAAGAACGGCATATCGGCGTATACCCGTATAATACGCATAACCCATTCCCTGAAAACGGTTTGAAGTAAGACTCTCTTGCCTGACAAACGGTTACTGCAACGGTCTGGTTTAACAACTATAAACGCCGCTTCTCAGTTTTTCCCAGTATTCGTTTCCCTGCATATAATAAAACGATTCGCCTCTGAAAGCTTCTAAAAGTTTTTGTTTTAAAACAACTGAAAATTCAGATTCAATAGTTTTCAGCGCCATATGTTGATAAAGTTTGGATTTCGCAAAATCACCAATTGTCTCAATACCATCCAAAATATCTTGCATAAGCTGCGCTGTCCTCGCAACATCCTTTTCCCAAGCGGCAACCTCCAATCCGTAACAAACCTCATTATACTTTCCCATATCAAACGTAGACGCAGCTGCAGATGAAACCTCAACAAGCTTTTTTGCCATTTCATGATTGCCGTCTTCCATATAAAGGCCACGCAAATCATTTAATGTCATTTGCATGTGCTGATACCCGGTAAAAATCAATTCTTCGTATGCACGATAAGCTTCCGCCTGTTTTCCTGTTTTACTGTTCACAAGCGCTTCCTTGCGTTTGCGTTCAGGGTTTTCCAGAGAGAAATAATCCAAATATTGATTCGCCTTTTCATAATCCTCTTTCCGAAAATACGCATGGAACAGTGAATCCGCCGCTCGGTTTCGAATCTGTTCGTTCTTTGAGAGCAAGCACCTCTCGAACCATCCAAATATTGTATTATCGTAATTCTCTTTATTCGGAAGTTCTATTGCTGTCCGTTTCGCATCAAGGATGATCGCCGCCTGCCAAATCAGTTCTTCACAATTTGGATATTCTTCAATTTTTTCTTTTACAGAAATAAACACATCATGAAAGCTCTTATCCTCCAGGTCTTTTTGAACAATCGATATATATTGGTTAATTTCTTCATCTGTTAATTCATCCTTAAAGGACAAAAGTTCGTCTGTGGTAATATCAAGCAGCCGTGCAATAGGTGCAAGCAAAGTGATATCCGGCAGCGTGTTGCCTCTTTCCCATTTATTGACAGCAGGGGTAGTTATGCCGAGACAAGCGGCCATTTCCTCCTGTGTCATTCCCTTATTTTTTCTATATTTCTTGATAACGTCTCCTATTGCCATATTTAACTGTCTCCTTCACAATTTCTGGATCGATCCTATGGATAGTATAGCTGATTAAAGTTCAAAAAACAATTGAACGCAAGTTAAACAACGGGAATTATTTTTTACTGCCGCTCAATTTTTGGGGGATACTTTGGTCCATAAGGGCAAAAACATAAGAGCAAAAATAAAGGAAAATATTGACGGCGGTGCGGACGCATCCCGGATGGAGCTCTTTTTTTCTGTTTAATAAAATTGCAGTTCCCCCGTTTCCCTGTTATGCTGTTCAATCTTCCTTATCAGGACCAGCGTGATTGCAATCATCACACTCAGACAGACCGCCAGCCCGGTAATATCGCCGATCCATTCCTTTCTCCCCTGAAGGTTAAGCACAAACCGCATAATATTAATGCAATATGTTAAAGGAAATATCAGAGAAAGCATCTTCGCCCACTGCGGAAAGCACCCGACCGGTATCCGGCTTCCGGAAAACAGAACCATAGGCGTGTCAAAGACATCCATGATGATAGACGCGTCTCTGGAAAACATAAATATAGTATTCAGCATACCTCCCCAGACTGTCGAAGAAATAATCAGCATGAAAAAGATGAAAGGTAACATAACCAGATTATCAAAACCAATGGTCCCCGTATAGATTAGAATAAATACACAGAAACAGCAAAACATCCAGACCTCCTGAACGAGCGCCCCTAATGCCTTCCCATAACACATCGCAAGCCTGTTTGCCGGCGTCAGGAATATAATTTCAAGCGTTCCCCCCTTACGTTCCTGATTCGCCATCGACCATGCATTCTGTACCATGGACCAGAAACAGGTATACGCCATGTATCCGGTTCCCAGAAACGCTAATAATTCCTTACCGCTCAGCATACCCATATATCCGGTGATCTCAAAGGGTTTGTATGAATAATAGACTTCCATGAATCCCAAAACAGGCCATACAAGCAGAGAGAACCAGATAAACGCCGAATGATAATCGTGTCTCTGCTGCTTAAGTATTTCCGCTTTAATTACTAACAGACTTTTCTTCATTGCCCTCACCCCTCGACTGATCGATAATCTTCATTAATACTCCTTCCAGTTCCGGCTCCTGTATACTCAGGCCGACCGCCTCGATGTGATGTCTCATCAGCAAGTCCAGCACGCTTAACCAGGTGTCTGTCCCTCCTGTAACCTTTATCTTTTCACCGGCGTCTTCTATTCTGATATCTATATCTTTATTCACCTCTTCGTCCACCGCCCTGATAAATTCTTCATATCTCTGATTATCCGGCGTTTTCATCTGTATTAACAACTGAGGCTCGTACATAAATAACTCTTTCAGCTCATCCTTGGTTCCCTGTGCGATGATCTCTCCTTTATCCAAAACATAGATGTAATCACAGAGTTCCTCTGCCTCCTGGATATAATGGGTTGTCAGTAATATCCCTTTCTTTTCCTTCTTCGCCAGTTCTAAAACCAACTTCCGGATCTCTTTCGCAATCACGATATCCAAACCTAACGTGGGTTCGTCCATAAAAAGGTATTCCGGATCATTGATCAGCCCTCTGGCAATCTGCAGACGCTGCTTCATCCCCTTTGAATATCTCTCCACCGGAATATCCGCGGCGTCTTCCAATCCCACGATCTTTAGCAAATAAGCAATCTTTTCATTCAGTCCGGATCCGCTTAATCCATACAGACTTCCGAAATATCTGAGATTCTCCTTTGCGGTCAGTCTCCAGTAGAGATTCCTCTCTCCGCCTGAGATCATGTTGATCCGCTCTTTCACCCACAGGTGATTCTTTACTGCGTCGACTCCATTCATGGTCAGGCTGCCTGCCGTCGGGGCTATAACAGATGCGAGCATACGAATCGTCGTTGTCTTTCCCGCGCCGTTAATGCCTAATACTCCGGTTATTTTTCCCTGGGGAATCTCCAGCGATATATCTTTCACCGCATGAACCACCTTTTTCTGCCTGCGGACAAACACCCCCTTTTTTTCTTTTAAGATATAATCTTTCACCAAATGCCGGGCAATTATTTTCCTTGCTTCCTGATTCTCAAACCGTTCCTTGACTTCACTGCACATCACACGCTCTCCTTTATCCGAATAACTCTTAAGCAAGAGAATGATTTACAAATTGGTTAATTACTTCTATTCTTGCTTTAAGCGCGTGTATTATAGAGATGTTTCATACTTTTGTCAATGATTATTTAGTTTAATCCTGATAATTCAAAGTTGTAATTGTAATTACATAACGAAATA
>OFGB01000598.1_pt1 | contig 25781 bp, 18 predicted proteins | sample 1521491 | NCBI WGS metagenome assembly OFGB01 (sample SAMEA3504095, study PRJEB24116) | mouse gut metagenome | biome: mouse gut; feature: mouse-associated habitat; material: faeces | place: Denmark | collected 2011
CAAAAGCGGTGTGTAGAATGAATCAGATACATTTCTTAATTTAATAAATTTATAAAATAGAGAAGGAGGCATATTTCTTATGGTTTCTCTCAAAGAAAGTCCCTTTTTTCTTGCAGATGACGCGGTCATGTGGGTGGAGGACACCATCAGCGGTATGACCACCCGGGAAAAGATCTGCCAGTTGTTTATGGACCCTCTTCTCAACATGGACGAAGGGCTGCTTTTGGAATTTCTGCGTAAGTATCCCCTGGGGGGCGCTCCCTTCCGCACGATGCCCGTGGGAAACGAGCTGGGGCAAGAGCTGATCGCCAAAATGCAGCAAGCGAGCAAGGTTCCCATGTTTTTCGCGGGCAACAACGAGGCCGGCGCCAACGGCACTTTGCGCGGCGGCACGTTGGTGGCCTCTGGCTCCGCCGTCCGCGCTACGCGCGACCCGGAGGACGCCTATCAGGTGGGGCGCATCGGAGCCAGAGAGATCGCCGCCGTGGGCTATAACTGCAACTGGGGCCCCGTAGGGGACGTGCTGCTGAACTGGCGCAACACCCTGATCAACACCCGGGCCTACGGCTCGGACCCAGAGTATGTCAGCCAATGCGTAACGGCTTTCAGCCGGGGATGCCTGGCCAACGGCGTGCTTCCCTGCCTGAAGCACTTCCCTGGTGACGGATATGAGGAACGGGACCAACATCTGGTCACCGGTTACAACGGCCTGAGCTGTGAGGAATGGGACGCCACCTTCGGAAAGGTCTATGCCGATGCCATCGACGGCGGCATCTCCATGATCATGGCCGCCCACTTCATCCTCCCCTCTTATCAGCGGCGGCTGTATCCCAGCCTGCGGGACGAGGACATGCAGCCCGCCTGCACCTCCCCGGAGCTGATCCAGGGCCTGCTGAGGGGCAAGCTGGGCTATAACGGGATCGTCGTCACCGACCAGACACCGACCAGACCATGATGATGGGCTACTATGGAATGCGCCGCACCGACGCACTGGTGCGGACCATTGCCGTGGGCTGCGACATGACCCTGGGCATCAACAACATGGAGGAGGACTACCAGGCCGTGCTGGCCGGGGTGGAGGACGGGCACATCTCCCAGGAGCGCCTCTACGACGCGTTGGCCCGCATCCTGGGCGGGAAAGCCATGCTGGGGCTACACAAGGACTTCTCAGCAAAAAAAGAGCGCCTGGCCTGCATCGGCTGCCCGGAGCACAAGAGCATTGCCCGGGATATTGCCGACAGGGCCATAACGCTGGTCAAAAACAAGGGAGATCTTCTGCCCCTGCGTCCGGAGCCGGGGAAAAAGCTGGGCTACGTCCTTTTGCAAAAGCAGTCGGGCTCTTCTATGACCCTTCTGGGGAAGGGCGTGGCCTCGGGTGGAGACGGCGGGGTAAGGGACATCCTCCTGGCGGCCTTGACCCAGGCGGGCTTTGAGCCTGAGGAGCTACCCGCCGGGCGGGTCAAAGGTGTGAACGGCTTTACAGCAGACATGCGGGAACGCTACAGCGCCGTGTGCATCTTTGCGGATATGACCGGTTTTGCCCAAATGAACCATATGCAGCTGGAGTGGCCCGGCCCCATGAGCGCCCAGTATCCCTGGTACGTCCATGAGGTGCCCACGGTATTTGTCTCCCTCAACTATACCCACCACCTCCACGACGTGCCCCGGGTCCCCGTATTCATCAATGCCTATAACGATCAGCCGGAGACCATCCAGCTGGTGGTGGACAAGCTGACGGGAAAAAGCGATTTCCAGGGGAAATATGACGAGCTCGTCTGGTGTAATGGCTGGGACACCCATTTTTGATGTGCCGGACAGCGGCAGGACCATCCATACAGGAGGAGGCGCGGTATGACACCGATAAGCGTGCTGATCAAACCGGCATCCGGACAGTGCGATATGCACTGCGACTACTGCTTTTATTGCGACGAAGCAGTCAAACGGCAGCGGGCCTCCTATGGCTTTATGTCCGAGGAGACGCTGAAAAATGTCATTCGGAAATGTGTGATCCCCGCCGAGGGCTCCTGTACGATCGCATTTCAGGGCGGCGAGCCCACGCTCTGCGGCCTCTCTTTTTTTCAAAAGTCGGTGGAATTTTCGCGGCATTTTAACCGCAAAGGCATACAGATCAACTTCGCCCTGCAGACAAATGGCTGGGGGATCACCGAGGACTGGTGCCGCTTTTTTGCCGAACAGCATTTTTTGGTCGGTGTGTCGGTGGATGGGACCCCATGGATCCATGACCGCTACCGGCACGGGCCGGGCCGGACGCCGACCTATGCCCGCGTCGTGGAAGCCACCCGAATGCTTGAACAAAACCATGTAGAATATAACATCCTGACTGTCGTTACCCGCGATGTTGCGGAAAACATCCGAGAGATCTATCAGAGCTATCAAGACAAAGGATGGAACTATCTGCAATTCATCACCTGCCTCGATCCCCTGGGAGAGTTGCGCGGCCAACGCCCTTACGCCCTTCTTCCGGAACGCTATGGACAGTTCCTGATCGACCTTTTTGATCTGTGGTACACAGACTACCGGCGCGGCAGAGCTCCTTTTATACGACAGTTTGAGAATTACATCGGCATACTCTTGGGCGGAGTGCCGGAATCCTGTGAGCAGCGGGGACGTTGTGGCATTCAATATGTTGTGGAAGCTGACGGCAGCGTATATCCCTGCGATTTTTATGCCATGGATGAATACCGCCTGGGGAACCTGAATGAAGACAGCTTTGCGGTGCTGGAAGAGCGGCGTAGGGAGAGTGGGTTTATAGAGAGCTCTTATAACCACACAAAGGAGTGCAGGAGCTGTCTTTATTTCGGCATCTGCCGGGGGGGATGCCGCAGGCACAGGGAGCAGCCGGGAAGCCCCCTGGGGGAGAATTATTTCTGCAAGTCCTATAAAATGTTTTATGATGCCTGCCTGCCCAGGCTGAAGGAGATCGCGGCGGCGGCGGTACGTCCAAGGGGATAAAGTACGGAGGATTGCGGAAGGGCTTTTGTGTTATTTGACATTGGGCCAAACAGGCTATAAAATAATTATGATAATTTGCAAAAGACCATAAGGAGGCGCTATGGCAGCGGAGTTAAGGGACGAATTTGAAGATTATGTAAGGAAATTGACAACTGCAATATGCAAGGATATTTTCCTAGAACAGATGCAGCAACTATATACCAAATATGAAAGCGGGTATGAAAAATATTCGGCGGCAGTGGAGAAAGCCACACGGGCAGGCGCTTCATTGGAGAAGGAAGTGCATGCTGTTGACCAGAGCATCGCGAATCTAACGAAAGACGTCCAGATGTCCTTAGAAACCATTTCCAGGGATATTGGCGTTATGGAAAGCAGCACAGACGATCTGTTCCATGAAATGAAACGGCTAGATGACGAGGCCAGGACGGGCATGGCCCAGGAACTGGATTCTTACATAGAAAAATATAAGTCAGGAATAACACAGACATTTACGGAAGGCTGTATGCAGATATCGGATAAGCTGGCTGGGGTGGTCACACCGGAAATCCTGCAGCAGTTTGCAGATTCCCTGGAGGAACATACAAAGGAAACCAAAGAGATGGTGTCTTTTATTAATGGTGCGTATAAGGAGGAGGCTGAAAAAGGCATCAGGCAAATGGTAGAGGAAAACCTGGGTGCCCAGAGGAAAGTGGATGCGGCTTTTTCGGAACGTGTGAACAGGCTTGTGGTGCGGTTTGGGGAAGCAGAGCAGGCTGCCCAGGCGGCAATGGAAAAAAAGGCCCAGGAGGTTTCTGATAGGGTTACAAGACAGGCTGCAACATTTGCCCAATATCTGGCCAAATTGCTGGAAGGGGAAAAGACCAGGAGGGAAGAAGCATTAGAACGCCAGATGGAGAGGATGAAGGAACTGCTGGAGGATGAAAAGGCCGGAAGGGAGGAGGCATTAGAACGCCAGATGGACATGATAAAAGAAATCTGGCAGGGGGATGGCAGAATCCGCCTGCTGCAGGAAAAATTAAATTTGCTGCAGCAAACCATGGAGGAGATGGATTCCCAAAATGCCAAATACAGCCAGGACCTGAGCGGCCAATTGGTTGCTTACCGTGAAGAACAGAATGCGCTGGAACAAAAAAACAGGGAAAGGCCTGTGGATATGGTGGGGAGGATCCCTCTGGGCTGGCGGGTTTATATGGCGGCCAGCAATACGCTGATCCTGTTTTGTTTTGGCGTGGTGGCCTATTTTCTCCTGCCATGGGAATTGCTGGGGATGAAGGATACCTTGTTGGCCGTGGTTGTTTTTATGTTTGTCATTGTATGCCAGGCGGCCGGGATCCTGGGGTTTAAAAAAGTGAGGAAAAGCGCCAAAAAAGCTGCAGGCTGAGGAATGGCGTAAAGGAGGTGCAAGATGGCACAGGACAGCCTCTATAAGTCGCTGGGGAAATTAACGGAAGAAATGTATTTTAGCTTTGCCAAGGCCCAGAGTGTGCAGATGCAGGACCAACTGGTAAGATACCACTGCCTGTCCCAGGGGAAGATTGCGGAATTAGACGGGGCGATATCTTGGGGCAATGGAGGAGAAGTGATCCACAGGCAGCAGGAAAGGCTCCGGGGATTCCAAAGCGATTTTAATGAGATGAAAAACGATATTAACAGTAAATACAAGATTTATATCCGGGGCTGCGGAAATGCAGGAAAGTCAACATTACTAAACGCGCTGCTGTCTCTGGATGAAAGCGTGGGAAGCCGTATGGGAAGGCTTCCCATGACGTTTATCATTGATACATATACAGACGAACTGGCGTTGGGTGAAGCCCAGGTGAGGATGAACGGGCAGGGTAGCAAAAAAGTAACGCGTTCCCAGGCAATCAAGATGGAGGATGAGGAAGAAAAGGCGTTTTCCCAATCGGATGAACGGTGCAGGAAGATCATAGCGGAGAAAACCAAGAATGTATTTATAGAAGCGAAAAGGGACGATATAGCAGCGGATACCAAAAAGAAGCATCGGCGGAAAACCCAGATCAGGGAGATAAAGTGGGGAATTGGAAAGAATAATTTTTTTCATAATTGCATCCTTATCGACACGCCGGGACTGAGCCAGGAAGGGAGAGATGAGGATGTGATCAATGACGTCAAAAGCTACAAGGTGGACGGGATCATCTGGGTAATCAGTTCGGAGGCACTGGCAAAGCAGGAAGTGATGGATGCTTACCAAAAGGAGTCCCAGGAAATGGAGGAGGTCTATACAGACAGAAAAGTAATTGCCGTTGTCAATATATACGATTATAAGTACGGGAGCAGGACCTGGAACCGGGTGGAGGAGAAGGCAAGGCAGATTTACTGCGGAGAAGGCGGTTTTGACGATTTGATCTGTGTGAATGCGAAAATGGCCTATGATGGGAATCTGAAAAAGGATTCTAAGATGCTGGAGGAAAGCAATATCTCTGAACTCCGCAAAAAAATCAATGAAATGTTCACTGAAAGATCCTCAGAGGCATGCCATTATGCTAAACTGGATAAGATAGATAGTTTTTTGAATGATTATTACAAGGAGGTAAGTGAATACAAAAGCAAGTTAGAGGGCTTTGTAAAGCAGTATGAAGAGAAAGCTGCCCAGATCAGGGCGCAGGCTTCTGCCTGCCAGAACCTGGTATCAGAGGAGAAAAACAAAACTGTGGGGAGGTACCTGGCGGAAATTGATAACAGGCTGGAGCTGAATCAGGGCAGGCTGGAAAATCTTGACCAGGAACCGCTGGATGCACAAAAACGATTCCTGAACCAGCAGATCATCAAAACAGATCTGCTGAAGCGGGAGCTGTGTGAAACCATTGACCACTGTGGGCAGCTCATTTATGGCCGGTTCAGGGAGCAGCAGGATGACAGTATCATCAGCGAATTCAAAACCAGGGAATTTGCAGCCAGGGCCTTTTATAAAGCCAACAATGGGCTGGCCCTGGCCAGCAATATCACGGATCTGGACGTGAGGATACAGGCCAGTATTTTGGACAATATTGGGGATTCACTGATAGATTTGTTTGGCAGGAACGACCTGACCATGGCAGTACAGGGAGTTTTACGGCAGATAAAGAACTGGATTCAATCCCCCAGGGACAGAATACGCGGCAGTGTCAGGAAATCGGTGAGGGAAGCGGTAGCGGGGATTGATTTGTCAGAAGAGATTGGCCAGTACGAGGCTCTTTGCATGGAGACGCTGGAAAAATCTATGGAACAGGTATGTGGCAGATATGGGGATATGAAGAAACTGGTTTCCCTTATGGATGGGTTTATCAAGGATAAACCTCATATGGAATGGGAGAAAGTTGGGATAGAGGAGTTATTGGGAGGAGCAGGATATGTTTGATATAAAAAGCTCTCCAATCAGGGAGAATATAAACAGCCTTAAAGAAGGGCAGTTATCTGTCTTTGAGGATGATGGGCTTGAGGGGGAGGTGGGGGAGAACCGCCGGAAGCTCCAGGTACGCACCATCTTAAAGGACATAGAAAATATGTTTGGGGCTATGGAGAGTAATCAGGGACAGGCGGTAAGGATTGCTGTTATGGGGGAAGTCAAGGCGGGGAAGTCTACCTTTGTAAATGTCTGCGTAGGGAAAGAGGTTGCCTATACAGACATTCTTGAGGCTACGGCAGTGGTATCAGAGATTTCCTATTCGGAAGAAGAATATGTCCATGTGCTGGATCTGGAGGGAAAGGTGGTTATGGATATTACCCATAAGGAGTTCCTTGGCTGGACGGAAGAACAATTGGAGAAGGGGGCAGACTTCTCCCGGTATGGGAAAATTGAGATCGGGGCAGGCAGCAACCTGTTAAAGGATATTATCTTTGTGGATACACCAGGGCTTTTGTCCGTTACGGCCAAAAACCATGATGTGACAAACCGGTATGTTGCCCAGGCGGATTACATTTTGTGGGTGATCAACAGCAGGAACCTGGGCGGGGAAGCAGTAAATGACTGTATTGATAAGATCAGGCTTTCCGGCAAACCTATGATTGGCATTATCAATAAAGTGGATTCCCCGGATGAGCGCAGGGAAATAGAAGAATATGTGAAAAAAAACTATGGAAATATATTTGAAGAAATTTTTTATGTTTCTTCAGCCAATGCATGGGAGGGGATCACACAAAACAGGGCGGGCTGGATGGAACAGACAGGCTTTTTGAAGGTCCTGGAATGTATCGGGGACTTGGGGGAAGAAAAAAAGCACAGTGTGGACCAGACGCAGTATTACCAGCTCCAGAGAGAACGGGAAGTCCATTTAAGGATGAGTGAGCGCATCCAAAAGAGAAAAAACTATTATGATAATGAATTGGCTCAGTTTGCCAGTATTAACAGGATGATCAAAAAAGCGGTCCATACGGAATTGGAGGACTGGATCCAAAAGGAACTGTACAGGGATGAAAGGGCAAACCTGATGGGAGCCAAAGGGGCGCAACTGGAAAGTCTTTTTGGACAGTACAGGGATGAAGGATACCTGACAGATGTGATTGAGCATAAGTACCAGGAAATGGCGGAGTTTATCAGCAAGAAATGGGAAGTGATAGAAAACAGGCTAATGGTGAAGGCTTCCCAGGTGCTGATTGATTTCCAGTACGACAAGCCAGTCTATTCCCAGGAAGGCCAGGAGGAGGGAAGCTTATCCCAGGAGGAAGCGGCCCACACATGGATTAAAAGGGGGGCTGCCGTTGGCGTGGCTTTTGCGGGATATGCCGCATGGCTGGGGCCAGCCGCGGCAACCGTTACCTTTGCCAGTGCATTGCCTGCGGCGGTGCCTATTGCTATTGGTGTGGGGCTGGTGGGCTTTTTGGGGGATAAAAATAAGATCAGTGCCAGGAAAATAGAAGAGGATGCCAGAAAAAAGCAGGAGTCCATTGAAGATTTATGCCATGCTGTGGTGAAAGCGGCTACTGCCTGCAAAAAGGAACTGGAAGATGCCTTATATGCGTGTACAGACCATTACTTTTATGAGCGCTGCAGCCTTTATAAGGAGAAAGCTGGATTGTTTAGTTTTGATTTTACGGAGCCTTCTTATGGGGCGTTCTGCAAAAGGCTGGATGAATATCTTGGCAGCCTGGACAGGGAAATTGCTACGCTGGGCTATGGCGATATTCCCATGCCGCCCCGGATGGAGGAAACAGAGGGAGTATAGGAAAGGAGCCTGAATTGAACCATATCATTCTCAGCAAAGCTGCCACGGAAGTATTGAAAGAAAAATATGAAACCATTTCCAGGCAGTATGGCTATACAAAAGCTTTTGACAGTTATCCTTTGGACCTGCTGTCCTTTGACGGCGTTTACAAATTGTTAGACCGGTGCAGGGAGGGGACATCTTACTATTTGGTGGGAAAAAACTGTATGCTGGCCATGGAGCAGGACAGAAAACATGAAAACTGTTTTTATGGCAAAAGGCTTCTGTTTTTCCAGAAGCCCTCTGAATATGCCGAGAGGCTGGCCCAGACTCTTGACCCGCCGGGAAAATGGGATATCATCCTGGCCCAGGACGCTTACCGCCTTAATATCGGAAAGGGGGAGGATATTTCAGATTTTCTGGAGGAGGTAAAGGCAAGCTACAGGGAATACTATGAGTTCGAGGGAAAATGGAAGACCTGGGATCTGTATAACAGTAAATTAAGGGAACTGGAAGAGAGGGCGGAGGCAGCCTCCGAAAGGGAAATAGGGAAGGTGCTACTGGAAAACAATATCTTTTCCATCTATGCCGGGGAGCTTTCCGGCGTATATCAGGAAGGGACGGATGTCTGCGCACTGTTTCAGGGGGAAGAACGGTTTCGGTACTTAGGGAAGGCCTCTTTTGTTGACTGCCGGGCCGGGCTTCTTACAGTGGTATGCGAAAAACATGATATACTGAAGGCTTATGCTGATAAGCAGATAGGAAGGATCAAAAGGATCCGTATCATTGATTTTGGGAAGCTGGCAAGGCTGAAAAGACAGAAGGAAGCCATGAAGATCCTTTTCCAGAATGAAGCAGCCAATAAAAACATCAGGGATATTATTATGGGAAGATTTCCTTTCCAGGACCCGGAAGGGCGTGAAACGGAGATTACCCTGAAAGAGACCTGCGGGCTGTTCGGTGCCAATGTCCGGCAGAAGGAGGCCTTTACGGGGGCGGTGAATGCCCCGGACCTTTACCTGATACAGGGGCCGCCAGGGACTGGGAAGACAACGATCATAACGGAGATTGTCCGGTATGCCATCCAAAGATCCATGAAGGTCTTAGTTTCCTCCGAGACGAATACTGCGGTAGATAATGTATTGGAGCGCATCCAGCATATGGGAGGCATTGTGCCGGTGCGGTTTGGCAGGGAAGAAAGAATGGATAAGGCAAGCCTTCCTTTTACGCCGGGCAGGATTGCGGAAACCATTTTGGCAAATGCCAGGGAGCGGAATGCAGAGCTTGACAGGCAGGGGGTGGCGCCGGGGAGCCTCATTGCCCAATGCCGGGAGAAATGGAAAAAAAGGGATGGCATGCTGGCAGAGGAAATCAGGAAGAGCCAGGAATCCCTGCCTAGGGATCTCAGCCCGGATAAGCTGCTGGAGATGGCCGCCCAGTTTGAAGGGCTGGTCAGTGAAGTCAACGATATGCACAGCCGGATCGAAAAGGAAAGGGAGTGCCATATGGCCTTGAAGGACAAACTGCTGAGGCTGGAAAAAGAAAGGGCAGAGCTACAGGAACAACTATACCTTGGGGAAGGGAGTTTTATGGAATCGGGAATGAAGGCGGCGGACGGTGCGCTCCGGCCTGATGTGGCATCCCTGAAACGCCGACTGAAGAAAGTAGAAAAGGACAGGGAGGAAGTAGCCGGCAGCCTTGCCCAAAACAGCTATGAGATATTGGTGGGCGCTTATAAACGGAAAATGCGCAGGTATGGGCGCAGGCGGCAGGAGCTTGCGGATATTTTGGGTGACAGGGGTTCCCTGATGGCCGCTGTGCATCAAACAAAAGCATGTATTTTGGATATGCAGGTCCTGGAGGGGCAAAGGGCGGCATTAAAAACGGCTATGGAGGAAGAGATGGCTTTTCTTGCGGCGGATTATGAGCATAAACAAAAATTATGGGAAATTAGCAGGGATATCCGGAAGGAATGGATGAAAGCCACAGAGTACATAGAGACAAAAGAAGAAATTGAAAAAATATATATGAGAAAAACTAATGCTGTTTTTGCTACCTGTTCGGGAATCGCTTCCCAGGATAGGGGAGGATTTGCAGAAATGGAGTATGATTATGTGATCATTGATGAGGCCGCCAAATGCAATATGATGGATATCCTGATTCCCATGGTAAGGGGCAGGAAATTGATCCTGGTAGGTGACCATAAGCAGCTATACCCTATGCTGGAAACAGAAGAACTGAAAGAGGAACTGGGCAAAGAGCAGATCAAGGAAATGAAGGAGCATATCCTGTTTAAATGGCTATATGAGGAAATTGTTCCCAAGGAATATAAGATCATGCTGAACAGGCAGTACCGGATGCAAAAAAACATTTCAGAATTTATATCAGAGAATTTTTATGAAGGGGGGCTGATATGCGAAAAGGAATCGGAAACACCCTTGGCTTTGTCCTGGATAGACTGTGAAAATTCCCGGGAGGAAAAAAGAGGGACTTCGTTTATAAATGTACCAGAGGCGGAGACAGTCATGAAACTGGCGGTTAAGCTTGACGGCGAGTACACACAGGGCATAAGCGTGGGTATTATCTGTATTTACAAGGCACAGGCAGATTACATTAATGGATTGTTAAAGGCAGTAACGTTTAAAAATATCCATGTGGAATGCAGTACAGTGGATGCTTTCCAGGGCAGGGAAAAACATACTATCATATTCAATACAGTCAGAAGTGCCAGGGTCTCGGATTTTATGCGGGATGAAAACCGGGTAAATGTGGCAGTGTCAAGGGCGCAGGAATATTGCTATGTGGCAGGCAGGGGTGGATTGATGAAGCAGGAAAGTGCAGGGATACTTGGCAGGCTGTACCATTATATAAAGATCCATGGGGGTATTCAAAGTGACAGATATGTGGGGTGATTTTTTGGAGGAATCCGCTGCTATGGGCAGGCAGCGGTATGAGGGATTATATGAGGAGGAGGGCTATCAGCTTTGTACATCGGCAGGGGTATATGTGCCCTGGTTTTTGTGTACCTTAAAATGCAGGTGCGAAAGGGAACAGCCCATGTCAGAATTGGATAAGACCGTATGTAAGTGTATCCTGGGCGGCATTGATACGTTAGAGGATATCAGCTTTGTTTTATCACTGGACAAAGAAATCACAGAAGGAGAAATGTATGGGCTGTCCATGGCGGGGATACTTGCCCAGACAGGCAAAAAATTTGTTTTTACGGAAAAGGGAAGGGATTTTTTTCATAGGAAATCCAAAAAGGAGGCCATGGTAGATGAGTATCCCGTATACTTCAATGGGATTACAGGAAAGTGGCATATACACAAACCGGAGCTTAAGGCGGAAGTACCAGAGGGCGTTATCAGGCTTGTGCCGGTGAAGACTGTTGCAAAGCCGGATATTGAGAACCATGCCCAGGCCAGACAGGCTCTTGAGGAGGAATATGGGACACATATAATTTCTGTGCAGCTATTGGATTACAAAACCATTGCTTATCAGGAGGAAGAGATTCTATTTTATGAAAACGGCCAGAAGCAGGTATTGTTTGCATTTTATGACAGTGTATCGGACCAACTGGACACTATGCTGGGGGAAGCGCTGCTGAAAAAGTTCCGGCGGCGGGAAGTGCTGGAACTGATGCAGGCAGAAAAGCATCTGGAAATTGTCCAAAGCTGCTTTGCCAGGGAGAATGGCTTATTGCCCTATTGCCAGGGGGGACAGCAGCAGCACCACTATTTACAGAACAGAGAAATACGTGAATTACTGTTGAAAGTAATGGATGAGGCTGAAAAAGAAATTTTTATTATTTCCCCATGGATGAACAGACGTGTGGTCAACGATGATTTCATTGCAAAGATCAGGGGGGCTGTTAGCCGGGGGGTAATGGTTACCATAGGCTATGGATACATTTCTGAAGTCGAGATGGGGCAGAGGTGTAAAGAATACCAGGATGCCCCCAATAAAGGGGATAGGGAATGGAGATCCCTGGCCATGGCAAAAAAATTACAACAAATATTTTCAGGCTGTTCCTTTGTGAAAATATTTTATGTGAAAGAAGGGACCCACGAAAAGATTTTATCCTATGACGGAAAATATACACTGATTGGGAGCTATAACCTGCTTTCCTATGACGGAGGAGAACAAAATAATTACACTGGTATCCAGTTTCGGTATGAAGGGGCAATTTTGATTGAGGATGCTTCCCTTGCCAGAGAGGTGAAGGAAAGGTTTGGTATCTTATAAAAGAACCACAGGGAAGGGCAGAATGATTTGCCCTTCCCTGTAAAAAATCTATTCCCGCAGTTTATCCACAACGCTTTCTTTGCCCCCAAGGGCATAAACTGCTTTCGGTATCAGTGCCCCCAGTACCAACAGCACCGGGCAGGCCGCCAAAACAGGCGTGAGGACGAACCTGTAATGGATAAACCAGATGCCGCTTCCTGCCGCCCGGAGGGCTGTCAGGGAGAAGGCAGCGCTTGCTGCCAGTGAGAAAATGGCCGTCAGGAGGGAGTAAAAGATTCCTTCTGCCATGAGCATCCCCACAAGCTGGCGCCTGGTCATTCCGATCGCTTCCATCATGGCGAACTCACGTTTCCTTATGGAGATACTGGTAAGAAGGGCATTGACAAAGTTCAGCAGGCCGATCATGCCAATGATGGCGGTAAGCCCTGTGCCCACAATGGTAAACATACCCAGCATTTCCTGGAAAGCGCTTTCAAAGCTTTGCCTGGATTCATAGGACATGGCAGGTTCTATTTCCGTGGTATAGGCTTTAAGAAAATCTGCCATTGCGTCTTCCTGCCCTTCTTTCGTGTCCAGAAGATAGCTCATCAGATAAACATCCGAAAGGTTTTCCTTAAATTCCTCCGCCGAAACATAATAAGAGAAATTACTGGACATACGGTTGCCAAGGCTGTTTTGGTGTTTTTTCACAACGGAAATGATTTCGTATTCTTTTGGCTGGCCGTCCCTCCAGCGGAGGGTGATCTTATCCCCGGCGTGATGTTTGACTTCCTCATCCTTCACAAGCTGGTGGTCATCCACTGCCGCCCCGTAGATGAGGTAGTTTCCCGTCTGGAGCTTTTTCCAGATGACGTCAGTGTCCCTTTCACCCTCGGCCACAGTCATTTTTGAAAGGACAAAGGGATCGATCCCGTGCATATCTACAAAATACCCACCGTTTTCGTAGCCGGAAAGGGGGGTAAGGCCGTCAGGGGTAAGACGGGCAGGCGCCCCGCTTTCCGTTTTCAGGATGTGGTCCGGGATCTCCCAGCTTTCTACCGGCATAGTAACATCAGTTATGGACAGATAGATCCTGCCCCCGTCTGCAAAGGCTTCCTGCTGGGTGCAGGCGGAGATAAAGCTCTCCGAAAGGCTGGTTTCTGCAGCTGAATTTTCATCCAGGGGATAGTATTTGTAATTCCACAGGGCGGCATTTCCGATAATATCCTCACACAAGATCATCTTTGACAGAAAGGTTTCCCGGTTAATGGAGCTGGTGATGGTATAGGTACTGTTCATCAATACCACAGTCAGGGAAAGGGAACAGATAACTACCGCGGTACTGCTTTTGCTCCTTCCTAAGTTGGAAAAAGCCATCCGGATAAGCTTCCCACCGTCAGTGGTCTTTTTCTGCTTTTTGTACGCTTTCCCATGGTCCGTATAGCGCAGGGACTCCATAGGAGAGACCTTTCCGGCAATCCTTCCCGGTTTCCATTGGGAGATCAGCACTGTGGCTACAGTAAAGGCTGTGGCGCCGGCGAAGATCCAGGGCTGGGGAGATACCGGGGCCTGGGAGCCGGACTGGGTGGAGGCGGATATGATCAGCGGAAGCAGGATCTGGCCTGCCAGGTATCCAAGGAGCAGCCCTGCAGGGGTACCAATGATACAAAGATACACAGCCTGCCTGCGCAGGATCCGTTTGATCTGCCGCCCGGTAGTGCCGATGGTCTTTAAAAGCCCATAGTAGCGGATATCCCGGATAATGGATATATGAAAAATATTATAGATGATCAGATAACCGGTCACCATCACCAGGGCCAGGGCAGCGGATATCCCAAGGACGGTTACAGGGTCGCCTTCCGCGCCGTCAGACAAATAAGCCCAGTTGGTGTTAGACTCTATATAACCGGGTGCCTGGCTGTCCGTGGAGAAACCGCTGTCCGTGATCACCTGGCCCAGCTTTTTTTGTATGCCATGGGTATTGGCAAATAGCACATACATGTAGATTTTGCCTGTATTGCAGGAAGGCGCCAGGGAGCCTGTGCGGATTTCCTCTGCATATTTTTCAAGATATTTTGGGGAGACAAATACAAAGCCTACATTCATACCTTCTGCAGGCTCCATCACCCCGCTGACCGTGAAGCTGCGTTTGACAGGGGCTTCCCCGGGGAAAAGCTGCATTTCCAAAGCTACCTGGCAGCCTGCTTTGGGCTCCAGCCCTAAAAGTTCCATGGATTTTTTATCCATCAGGATCTCCTCAGCCGTCTCAGGTTCTTTCCCGTCAATGATATTTACAAACCAGTGGGGATACATATTTTGGTCGAGATAGTGCATTTCCACATGGCGCTTTAAAAATTCAGGGTTGACCAGGGAATCAGCAACCACGATATCCCTGCCGTGTTCTTTGACCAAAGGATGCCGGCTTAAGATCTCATACTGTTCCTGGGTAATGTTTTTGATGGAGCCATGGGCATCGCCCCCCGCCTGTTTCATGGCACTGCGCTGGACATCTTTGATGATCCCCAGCCCGATAGTAAACACAGAGGTAAAAAGCAGGGAGGTGAGCATGATGGCGATGGCGGCAACCAGGTTCCGCGTGCGGTTAGCCCGGAAGCTTTTCTGGGCCAGGCGTCTGACCGCCTGGTTATTTCTCACGTTACGCATGGCAGCCTCCTTTTTTGTCCGGTGTTGCGATCTTGCCGTCCTCAATGCGCACGATCCGGTGGGCCATCTGGGCAATTTCTTCATTGTGGGTGATCATCACCATTGTCTGGGCAAAGCGTTCCCCGGTAGTCTTTAAAAGCCCCAGCACATCCTGGCTGGTGGAAGAGTCAAGATTCCCGGTAGGCTCGTCGGCAAGCAGGATCACCGGCTTGGAGGCAAGGGCCCTTGCAATGGCCACACGTTGCTGCTGGCCGCCGGAAAGCTGGGAGGGCAGGGCGTAGATTTTGTTCTTCAGCCCAAGGGTGCTGATCACGCTGTCCACGAAGCTTTTGTCGATTTTATTGCCGTCCAGCTCAATGGGCAGGACAATGTTCTCATAAACATTTAACACAGGCACCAGGTTAAAGCTCTGGAAGACAAAGCCGATCTTCCTCCGCCGGAAAATCGTAAGGGCTTCTTCCTTCAGGGAAAAAATATTTTTCCCATCCACTACCACTTCGCCAGAGGAGGGCCGGTCAAGCCCTCCCAGCATATTTAAGAGAGTGGATTTCCCGCTGCCGGAAGTGCCTACCACAGAGACAAATTCTCCTTTTTCCACAGTCAGGTTTACATCGTCCAGGGCTTTCACACAGGTTTCCCCTTTCCCGTAATACTTTTTCAGATGTTCTGTTTTTAAAATTTCCATAAAAGGCCTCCATTCCAGTACCATAGTTGTCCGTCTAACTCCGCAAAACAGTATTGGCAAAAAATGAAAAAAATCTGTTTATGCGGGTTTAAACTGGCATAAACAGATTGTAACAAAAGATTCTTTCCAGAGGCTTTCCGGATTATGACACTTTTGCAAGAATTAAGGCTGTGTGCCTGGGGCAACTGCCGGGGGGAGGGGTTCTTTTGGCAGATATATACAGAAGCAGTTTCCCCCTTCTTTGCCCGGGGATACCTTGATATAACCCCCTTCCCTTTGCAGGATCATACGGGTGAGATAGAGCCCCACACCGTTTCCCTCTGTCTGCCGGGCATTGGCCCCACGGTAGAAGCGTTCAAATATCTGTGCCCGTTCTTCCTCACCCACTGCCATTCCCTGATCTGCCACGGTGACAGATACAAACATTTCCAGGGCCTGCAGGGAAACGGTAACAAGGCTTCCTTCCGGTGAATATTTGACCGCATTGTCAAGGAGGTTCCCAAGGGCTTCCTGGGTCCATTTGAAGTCAAAGGATGCCTTTATGGTACTGTCCCCGGCGGTATTTTTGATGGTGATGTGCCGGGAAGAAGCCCTCCCCCGGGCTTCTTCCACGGATCTTTGGACCAGCCCGCAGACAGGCTGGCAGGTGGGGTGAAGCTGGATCATGTGGCTTTCCAGCCGGGAGATCTTGGTCAGTGCCTGTATCAAAAATTCAAGTTTTTCCGCCTGCTGGTGGATCTGCCGCACCAAAGGAAGGGTTTCCGGGGAGCTGGCTTCCTCCAGGAGCTGGGTATAAAGGCAGATATTTGCGATGGGGGTCTTGGTCTGGTGTGAGATATCTGTCACCAGCTCCTTGATGGCTGCCCGCTCTGCCTGGACCTTTTCACCGGCGGCTTCCTTTCCTGTGAGGTATTGGCGGAATTTGCTTTCCAGCCGGGAGAGCTGTGTTTCATCATAATTGGATTCCGTGAACACGCCATTAATGGCATCTGTGAGCATAGTATCCAGCCTTGCCACAATCTTGTTGCTGCCAAACATGAACATATCTTTATATCTTTGCAGGTTTCCAGGCATAGCCGATCCCATAGACGGTCTGGATGGGTGCGCCTGCTCCTTTCCTTTCCAGTTTTTTGCGCAGGCGGCTGATGGTGACGGACAGGGCGTTTTCGTCCACAAAATCCATCCCGCTGGCCCAGATGCGCTCTGTGAGCATTTCCCGGGGCAGGGTCTGGCCGGGATGGGACACGAATAATTTCAGCAGTTTTTGTTCCGGCGCACTTAAAGTGATTTCCTGCCCGTCCACCTGGAAGCCGAGCTTTTCAAAATCAAACCGGAAACCGGGGATCTCATAAAGATGGCCCCGGTGGTCCTGGGTGCGTTTGCGGATGTTTTCCACCCGGGCGCGCAGGGCCATCAGGCTGAAGGGTTTGGTGATATAATCGTCTGCCCCCAAAGATAAGCCCGTCACCTCATCGGCTTCCATGTCATTTGCCGTTAAGACCAGCACCGGGATATCAGAGACCTGGCGGAGGGTACGGAGAAAATCAAAGCCGTTCCCATCCGGGAAATTCACGTCCAGAAGTATCATGTCCGGGTGATTTTCCCGCCATGCTTCCCGGGCTTCCTTTAGGGTATAGGCGGTATCAAACGTAAAGTCCTCTTTTTGCAGTGCCAGGCGGATGCCCTGGTTTAAGCCTTTATCATCCTCTGCCACTAAAATTCTATAGCTCATTGCCTGCCTCCGTCTGCTGTGCCCCAGGATTTCCGGGAGCCTAGCCTGTTTCAATCAACATTGACTAATCCGGTTTCCTGGTATAACTGATCCCGGTACTCCCGGTCCTGGGCCGCCCTTTTCAGGTCTTCATTTCTCCCGCTGTCTATCAGTACCTGGACCAGGCTGGCAAAACGGTTTTCGCCTTCAATGTTTCCTTCTGCCCTGCCCTGGGAGATTCCTTGCCTTACGTATTGGTCAAATAGTTCGCACATTGTGATCTCGTCCTCCTCCCTGATGCCCTGTTCTTCCATCCATTTTTCAATTTGCCCTGTATTTTCCTCCCCGGATAATACCCTGATCATTTTTACCAGGGCAGCTTTATGGGTGATTTTCCTGTGGGAGCGGTAGCTGTTGCCTTCCGCCAGGTAGTCCACCAGGATCCGCATGTCACTTTGGAAAAGCTTGCGTGTTTCCTCCGGCAGATGCCGCATTTCAAAAACATGGAGGGTAAGGCTGTCAATATATTTCCAGGATGCCTCCGGAAGATTTTGTTTCCGGAATAATTTCCGCATGTCACGGCTGCTTTTCCATCTGGGGATGCCCCAATACAGCACAAATTCTATGACAGGGAAAAGGCATGGATTTTTGCCTTCGTACTGTTCCCTGTAGATCCCGCCGGTATAACCGGCTTTCCGCAGCAGCATCCGCCCGTCGGTCTTGGTCTGGTTGGCGATCAGGTACATAATGTTTATTTTGCCGTTTGCTATATCATATTTGCACAGGTCTTCATATTGGTTTCTCAGCTTTTCCATTCCCTGGTAGATGGTCTCTGTGGGGCCTGGCAATAGATTTTCCGGTTTGGATGTGATTTTCCCATGGTACAGCAGTACGTTGATCACATCTGCGGTGATATCCGGAAAGGCAATAAAGTCTTTTTCAACGGTATCTTTCTTTTCTTTGGTACCGCCCATTTGTCCTCCCTTCTGCTGGCAGGATGGGGCTTCTGCTGCCTTCCCTGCCTTATTTGGTTTGAATTGGTAATAAAGCAAGGATTCTAAAACAGATGCCCTCCCTTAACGGGATATACGTGAGAAAAACAGATAATGGAACAGATTTCCGTTAGAATTTCTATGCTTTATGCTATTGTAGCAAATGGGATACCCGCTGTCAATAGGATTTTCGGGTTCTGCTTGGCTGTATTGGTTGGGGGGATAACCATAAGAGGACGCTTTTTGGATCCAGGGTTGACATTTCACGGTGAAAAAGCATATAATCTATACAGTTAACTAGTTAAATATTAATTACTTAACTGTTTTGGCTTCTTACGGTTTATAAGGCGGGAGTTTCTGTGGGGCTGCGTTTTGCCATACTGCCCCAGAACCGTAAATGGAAGCCTGTAATAACAGGAAGGAGGGCGTAATGGATGAGAGTGCGCGGCATCAGACCATGAATCTTTTCCGGCTTACCGACCAGACATTGAAACGTGCCATTGGCAGGAAGGTGGCAGACACCGGGGGATTCAGAAGCCAGCACCGCCTGCTGATGTTCCTGGGGAAGCACCCGGACTGTTCCCAGTCGGTGATCGCAGAAAAACTGGAGATTTCCCCGGCGGCTGTGGCAGTTTCCCTGAAAAAGCTGGAAAAGGCAGGCTATATTAGCCGCCAGAGCAATGTGGAGGATAACCGCATCAACCATATCGTGGTGACGGATAAGGGAAAAGCAGCTATCAGCCAGAGCATTATTTATTTCCAGGAAATCGAAGAAGCCATGTTTGAGGGCTTTACCATGGAGGAACTGGAGCTTTTGGAATCTTTTTTCAGGCGGATCATTGAAAACGGGGACAATTATTACCGGAACCTACAGGCACAGGGTAAGCCTGGCCGGGAGGCGGCACCGGAAAGTCAGCAACATTTATGAAAACGCCTGCCTGGGGAGGCAGGGGGCATTTTAGAAGGCAGATACTATCACAGGGACAGCGGCCGCCCAAGGGGAGCCGCTGTTGTGGTGGTACATGGCAGGAACAGGAGGAGAGTATGTTATGAGCAGATATTGGAAGTATATGAAGCCGTATCTTTCGGCGTTTATCATCGGCCCGCTTCTGATGATCGTAGAGGTGGTGGGGGAGGTGGCGCTGCCAAAATTTATGGCAAATATCATCAACATCGGGGCAGCCCAGCAGAATGTCCCCTATATCATAGGGATGGGGGCGGCCATGGTTGCCACCGCCCTTTTGATGATGGCGGGGGGCATAGGAGGGGCCTATTTTGCGGCCAAAGCGTCCATCAGCTTTTCGGCGGATCTAAGGAGCGATGTGTTTGACCAGGTGCAGAAGTTTTCTTTTGCCAATCTTGACCAGTTCAGCACCGGTTCCCTGGTGACCAGGCTGACCAACGATATCACCCAGGTGCAGAACCTGATCAATATGGCGCTGCGGATGCTGCTGCGGGCGCCGGGCATGCTGATCGGGGCGCTGGTGATGGCTTTTGTGATGAATGCCCAGCTTGCCCTGGTGGTGCTGGCGGTGATCCCGGTGTTGGTCACATTGATCGCACTGGTGATCAGGACGGCCTTCCCCCGCTTTGAGATTATGCAGAAAAAGCTGGATGCCTTAAACTCTACGGTCCAGGAAGTGCTTACCAATGTGCGTGTGATCAAGTCCTTTGTCCGGGGCAGCTATGAGCAAGAGCGCTTTGCCAGGGCAAACGAAGACCTGAAGGAGTCCAGCCTCAGTGCCTTTAAGGTGGTGATCTTGAACATGCCCATTATGATGGTGATGATGAATGTGACCACTTTGGGGGTGGTGTGGTTCGGCGGGAAGCAGATACTGGCAGGGGCGATGCCTGTGGGGGATCTCACTGCCTTTACCACATATATTGTACAGATCCTTATGTCCCTTATGATGCTCGCCATGGTGCTGCTGCAAAGTTCCAGGGCGCTGGCATCCCTCCATCGCATCCGTGAAGTGCTGGATACGGAAATACGGCTTACCGATGTGGGCTGTGTTTTTCCGGATAAAAAGGTGGAAAGCGGCAGGGTGGAATTCCGCGATGTGACCTTCCGTTATTACCGGGAAAACAAGGAGGAAGTGCTCTCCCATATTAACTTTAAGGTGGAAAGCGGGCGGTCGCTGGGCATCATCGGTTCCACCGGAAGCGGCAAGACCACCCTGGTGCAGTTGATCCCCAGGCTGTATGATGTGGTCAGCGGCCAGGTACTGGTAGATGGGGTGAATGTGAAGGATTATTCCCTGAAAAACCTCCGGGACGGTGTGGGGATGGTATTGCAGAAAAACGTGCTCTTTTCCGGCTCTATCATGGAGAACCTGATGTGGGGGGATTCTTCCGCTTCCAGGGAAGAGGTCCTGGCAGCAGCCCGGGCCGCCCAGGCGGATGCCTTTGTAAATTCCTTTACGGAAGGGTATCTTACAGAGTTGGGCCAGGGGGGCGTGAATGTTTCCGGGGGGCAAAAGCAGAGGCTGTGTATCGCCAGGGCACTTTTGAAAAAGCCCAGGATCCTCATACTGGATGACTCCACAAGCGCGGTGGATACTGCTACGGAGGCAAGGATACGGGAAAGCTTTGATACGGACTTAAAGGACGCTACCAAGATCATCATTGCCCAGAGGATCTCTTCTGTAAGGGAAACAGACCAGATCCTGGTGCTGGATGAGGGCAAGATCGTGGGGATCGGAAGCCATGAGAAGCTCCTTAGGGATTGTGAGGCTTACCAGGAGATCTATTATTCCCAGATGGATAAGGAGGAGAGCGCATAATGGAACAGAAAAAACTGGAATATTATCAGAAAAAATATGAAAGCCGCTTAAATCCTCCCAAAGACCACATGGAGGATGGTGCAAACGCGCCTAAAGGCCCAAGGCGCGGCCATGGCCCAGGGCATGGGAGAGGGGGGATGGGGGGGCGGGAAGCCTAAGAATATGAAGGCTACTGTGGGAAGGCTGCTGGGCTATATTTCCCATGAAAAAGCAAAGTTAGCCATTGTCTGCCTTTGTGTGGTGGGCGGGACCATAGCCAACCTGGCAGGCTCTTATATGCTCCGCCCCATTATCAACGAACTCACACAAGGAGGCGGTGTATCGGCACTGTTTCAGGGAATCGTGGCCATGGCGTGTATTTACCTGATTGGGGTGGTGGCACAGTATTTGCAGCAGCGGATCATGGTGGGTATTTCCCAGAATGCTATTTTAAAGCTGCGGGGCGACCTCTTTGGCAAACTCCAGAAGCTTCCGGTGCGCTATTATGACACCAACAACCACGGGGATGTGATGAGCCGTTTTACCAACGATGTGGACGCAGTGGGGGAAATGCTTATCAGTACGGTAGTGCAGCTGATCTCCGGCAGTATCAATATTGTGGGGACTTTTTCCCTGATGCTCTATACCAATGTGTGGCTGACCCTGATCACTATTGTGATGATACCTGTTATGCTGAAAGCTGTGCAGGCAGTTGGGGGCAGGAGCCGGAAGTACTACCGCGCCCAGCAGGCGGCCATTGGCACTTTAAATGGATTTATTGAGGAGACAGTGACAGGGCAGAAGGTAGTGAAAGTATTTAACCATGAGGAGGAAGCCAGGGAAGAATTTGAGTTCCTGAATAAGGATCTTCGGGGGAAGCAGATCAGCGCCCAGTTTTTCGGCGGCATTATGGGGCCGGTGATGGGAAATTTAAGCCAGGTAAGCTATTCCCTTACTGCCTGTATCGGCGGCATCCTCTGTGTCCTTAGGGGCTTTGACCTGGGCGGGCTTACGGTGTTTGTAAACTATTCCAGGCAGTTCTCCCGGCCAATCAACGAGGTGGCAATGCAGGTGAACACCATTTTTTCCGCCCTGGCAGGGGCAGAGCGTGTATTTGCGGTGATGGACGCGGAGCCGGAAAAGGAGGATGCAAAGGATGCAGTGCGTATCGTGCCGGGGAGGGAAGTGCGGATAACCAAGGCGGAGGAAAAGCAGGCAATAGAGACAGGGGAGGAAAAGAGCTATTACCTTATCCCTAAAGGAAACGGCATTACCCAAATGGAAGGGTTTTCGGCAGGGGTGCTGAAGGAGGACTCCCAGTATTATTATAAGGAAGTAAAGGGGGCGGTGACCCTTACGGATGTGACCTTTGGCTATAACCCGGATAAGAGGATCCTGAAGGACATTTCCCTGTATGCCAAGCCGGGGCAGAAGATTGCCTTTGTAGGTTCTACCGGGGCGGGCAAGACTACCATTACCAATCTGATCAACAGGTTTTATGATATCGACGCAGGGAGCATTACAGTGGATAATATCCCCATTACGGAAATCGAGAGGGATTCCCTGCGGAAAAATATCGCCATGGTCTTGCAGGACACCCATCTCTTTACAGGGACAGTCCGGGAGAACATCCGTTACGGCAGGCTGGATGCCACCGACCAGGAAGTGGAACAGGCGGCAAGGACAGCCAGCGCCCATTCCTTTATCATGCGGCTGGAGCATGGCTATGATACTATGCTGGAAGGGGACGGTGCCAACTTGAGCCAGGGACAGCGGCAGCTGATCAATATCGCCAGGGCGGCGATCTCCAAAGCCCCTATCCTGATCCTGGACGAAGCCACCAGTTCTGTAGATACCAGGACGGAAAAGCATATTGAAAAGGGCATGGACCGGTTGATGGCATCCCGGACTACCCTGGTGATCGCCCACAGGCTCTCCACCGTGCGCAACGCCAACGCCATCATGGTGCTGGAAAACGGGGCCATCATTGAGCGGGGCGACCATGACGACCTGCTGGCACAGAAGGGACGGTATTACGAACTGTATACAGGGCTCACCGAATTGGCCTGACCTGAGCGCGAAACTAAGCTAACGGACGCCAGTACAGGCACCCAGAGAAACCCCGGGCTGCCTTGCAGACCGGATCTTCTCTGCCAGATAGGTGCTTGGGAAGGCGGGGGCGGAACTGGAAAACCAGCGGACGCCAGAACAAGCACCCAGAGAAACCCGGGCTGCTTTGCAGACAGGGTTTTCTCTGCTGGGTGAGTGCTTGGGAAGGCGGGAGCGGAACTGGAAAACCAGCGGACGCCAGAACAAGCACCCAGAGAAACCCGGGCTGCTTTGCAGACAGGGTTTTCTCTGCTGGGTGAGTGCTTGGGAAGGCGGGAGCGGAACTGGAATAAAGAGGAGATTCATATATGAGGAAAGTATTGGTTGTAGTTGACATGCAGAATGATTTTATTGACGGCTCCCTTGGAACCGCGCAGGCTCAAAGGATCGTGGAAAATGTAGTGAAGAAGATCCAGGCTTACCAGGGGGAGCTGGTGATAGCCACCAGGGACACCCACGGAGAAAATTATCTGGAAACCTCTGAAGGAAAGCATCTGCCCGTCCCCCACTGTATCAGGGGAACCAAGGGGTGGGAGATCAGGGACGAGGTTGCCAAAGCCCTGGTGCAGGTGAAAGGGGAGATCATCGACAAGCCCACCTTTGGCTCCGAATTGCTGGCGGAGAAGCTGGCGCAGACAGCGGAGGAGGAAGAGCTGGAAATCGAACTGGTGGGGCTGTGCACAGACATCTGCGTGGTGTCCAATGGGCTGTTGCTGAAAGCCAAACTGCCGGAGGCAGTGATCAAGGTGGATGCTTCCTGCTGTGCGGGGGTTACGCCAGAGAGCCATAAGGCGGCACTGCTCACCATGAAAATGTGCCAGGTTGAGATCCAGGGAGATTGATGGACAGAGAATGCTGTATGGAATGGACAGCACAGACGGTGAAAGGAAGGATCCGTATGCGCAAGGATTGGGACAGCCGCCCTGTTCCAGGACTGGATTGGCACATTGGGCGCAGGCATTGCCTTAATGTATGCCGTTATGTCCCTGGAGATGGGCGCGGGCGGCCGCGGCTGGTTTGGTAAATGTTGCCGCCATGGCTAGGCTATGGAGGTAACCTTTGTTACAATAAGCCGGCTCGCGTAACGTGACGGCGTTTGTTTAACATAAGGGCAGTTCGCGGAGCGTGCTGCCCGTTGTTTTGTAAAAGGGGATCTGAAATAGGCATGGCAGGTATGGGCCTTAGCGGCCGCAGCCTGTAAGTTTCTCTACCGCCAGCGAAACGTCAGGCTGGAAGAAAATATCCTTCCCTTTATTGCTCTCATACATAAGGTCTTTTAAAGGTTTGCTGGTATAATTTGAAAAATCCCCGTATATGGCAAATCTTATGCCATAATTAATAAACTTCTGCATAATCTCTCCTGCCAGGCAGGTGCTTAAGATAAAGAAGTCTTCTGTGACAGCTTCCTTATTCAAAGCGATATTCATACAGCCTGTTTCATACTTCACTGTCATGGCCAGGTCTAAAGCGGAGGGAACGTCCGTGACCAATAGCTGGCTGCTGTAGACGACGGCAGCCTCCCTGTTATTTTTTCTTACTAATTCTGTTTTCATTTTCTGCCTCCTGTTATTCATATAAACTGCCAATCAAATGGTCAACCATAAAATCAAAGGTTGCCACATGCTTCTGTGGGAGAATATCCTTGTTTTTTACATTCATGGCCAAAGAGTAGATGACGGACAATGCCATCTCCTGGCTGGCCTTTAGTTTCAAATGCTGCCAGCGTAAAAACAGTTGTTGGCTCTTTTGTTCAGCAGCCCTGAGTTTGGCAGCCTGTGCATCAAGATAACCTGTTCATGAAAAGTGTGAAATCCCCACTGTCTGTATGGTATAAAAAGTTGTTTTTACAGTATTTGCGGTATTGCGGTAGATCAGCTTCAATGCCCGGCACTGCCTGTTTATCCCCTGGTTGCTCTATGATATGGGAAGATATTTCACAGAGCTGCTCCTGGAGGGGATATATGGCTTCGCACAAAAGGGCTTTCTTTGATTCAAAGAACAGATAAAAACCGCCCTGAGAGATACCTGCCTGCTGGCAGGCTTTAAGCGGGTTTTTCCGATGTTTTCTTTCGCCCTGGGGTAAAATTTTTGCCCTGGGATAGTTCTGCTGATTATGACTAAAAATACTGAACTGGTCATATGATATCAGCATTATATCTAAAAGTCAAGATAAATTTTGGTTAAATGAAGCCCAGAGGTCAGCCGGGAACTGGTAGGGAGGCTGGCCAACAATAGACAGCCGTTTATTCTGGTCTGTGTGGAGGATGGTGGGGAAGCGAGGTTTGAAGGGATTACAGAATAAGGCCCTTCTGGATTGATATGGGACTTTCCGGCTTCAATGCCTTATGGCTTAGAAAGGAAGGTCAGGTTTGGGCTTATTTACGATGGGTTTAAGGACTGGCTTTTTTTTTAAAACAAGCTGTAGGGATTGACAGGGCGGAAGAAATGGTTTATTATTAATAATAAGAAATGGGTTTTCACCGTACATCTTGCTACGGCTTTCTCGTTTTTTTTTTTTTT
>OFGB01000599.1_pt1 | contig 25619 bp, 22 predicted proteins | sample 1521491 | NCBI WGS metagenome assembly OFGB01 (sample SAMEA3504095, study PRJEB24116) | mouse gut metagenome | biome: mouse gut; feature: mouse-associated habitat; material: faeces | place: Denmark | collected 2011
AACATAGAGAATCATAGCACAAGTCACTGCTGATGATTCTCCCATACGCCGGGCAATAATGATCACTGTTATAATCCAGCATTTTTCAACACTTCTACAATCTTCTCAGAATTATTTTATATCTAAAAAATCTTTATAATCTCTTGCAATTTTTGCTTTTTTTCATCAATAAATGCATTGAGCTGTTCCATAACTTCTTCTTTCTTCATAATAACTTACTATATTCTCTTCTCCAACACATATGCCCTGTCCATCACTTTTTCTCGTTTAGACAATATGGTATTCCAGATAAAGCTCCTTACGGTATTCCTCATCCTGTGATGCCCTGACAATATCTGATATCCGATTATCCTCATTTAAAAGCACTATTAACCTCGCCAACATTTCCTCACCCTTTTTCACATTTTCCCTATCACGCATTAATAATGTCATATATTCATGCCTCCATTCCCTGTTTTTCTTTGCCTCTTTCACCGCTTCTTCCAGTTTTTCTACATAGGGATCTTCTGTTTCCTTTCCTGCAACATAATCCAGAAACGCCTGCAGCTCTTTACTGACGTCATCCAGCGTTCCCTTTGCGTTCAAAAATATCTTTACAGTCCCATCCCCCATTAAAACACGGCTGTCCTCTTTACAGATATTTTCAAACGTATAAATATGCCTCCCTTTTCCAAATGCATCAAATGGACAGATAAAGATAATATAGCTTTGGTTTAATTCATCGTAATACTGCCCCTTATCAATGAGCTGCAAATCCATCATTCCTTGGTAATACCTGCTCCTTTTTGGCAGTTCCTTGGTATCGCTCACCTGCATTTCTATGTCATAAACAACTTCTTTTTCATCTTTCACATATACGTCCAGCCTGATACTATGTGCATCTATATCTGGCTTGATGCTTTTTTGCAGCTCTGGATATTCAATGTGGTCTATTTCCAAGTCTGGCAAAATTCTCTGCAGTAATTCTTTGCATAGTTCCGGGTTCTGCATGACCTTCCCAAACAAGAAATCATTGGATATGCTTAATTTTTCCCAATTTGTCTGTCTGTTTTCCATCTGTTCTGTTTCCATGCATTTCATGTTATTCTTACCTGCTTTCTGTCACCTTTTCTGCCGGAAAACCCTAGTTTCTTCTTTATTCTATTATACACAGTCCTCTGACAAATTACAATAATACTTCCCCTCCCCCACTATTTTTCCTTTTTTCAGGAGTGATACCATGCCCAAACACAAGAAATATCCCAAACTCCCCAACGGCTACGGCAGCATTAAACGGCTCTCAGGCAAGAACCGTACTAACCCTTATGGAGTTACCCGCCTACAAAAGAATTTGATTTAAACGGCATTCCAGTACCGCAGAAAGCCATCTGTTACGTGGATGACTGGTATAAGGGCTTCACCGTGCTTACCTGGTACCAGAACGGAGAATACTATGAAGGTCGGGAGAAGGAACTTTCTTCTGACTCGGATGAACTGAAACGACAGATTATCAGCATCCTCTCAAAATTCAACCAGAACCAACGCGAAGCTGCCGATCAGAAGACCTTTGAAGAGATCTACCAGGAATATTACCGCTGGAAGTTCCAGAAGCCCCATGACCATACAGAAAAGAAATCCTCAATGGAAAACAGTATGCGTGCCGCGTACAAGAATTGCAGCACTCTCCACAACACCCCTTTCCGTTCCCTTACAGCCAACGATCTGCAGGAAGTCGTAGATAACTGCCCTAAAAAACATTCTTCTTTAGAGCTGATTATTATCCTCTTCCATCAGATGTACGCCTATGCGGAAGCCAATGATCTGGCAGATAAGGATTATTCAAAATTCGTGAAAATCAACAAGGCAGACGGCGATGAACATGGAGAGCCGTTTTCTGAAGAAGATCTTAGGATCTTATGGAATCACCAGGAGAATGAAGTCGTTGAGATGCTCTTGATTATGTGTTACTCCGGATTTCGGATCTCTGCTTATGAGAATATGAAGACAAACCTTGAAGAGAATTACTTTCAGAGCGGCGTGAAGACTGCCGCCGGAAAGAATCGTATTGTCCCGATCCACAGCGTCATCCGACCGCTTGTTCAAAAAAGATTGGAACGTCATGGTACCTATCTTACCGTAAGTACGTTGACATTCCGCAAGACCATGTATGAAACGTTAAAGACCCTGGGAATCAAAAAGCACACTCCCCATGATTGCCACCACACCTTTTCTATGCTCTGTGATAAATATGGAGTAGCTGAAAATGACAAGAAGACAATGCTCGGACATGCCTTTACAGACGTTACAAATAAAGTATATCGGCACCGGGAATTAGAAGAGCTGAGAAAGCAGATTGAACGGATAAAAGTTTGTCGCTAACGTGTCGCTAACGGTTCGCATTTATTCATATTTATTCATATTTATTCATAATTTTCTATGTGCATTCAAATCTATTGAAAGTCTTGAAAACAGAGGGATTGAAGCACTTTTCACCGTGTTTTCAAGACCATTTTAAAATCAAGATTTTTTAACTAAAAATTAATATTCGCATACGAATAACTGCATACTCTAGTCGCTGAACCGTATCCGCTCAATAATCGAATCTTTTCTTACGGAGAGGGCGATCCCCGCCGCCAGCAAGAATTGAACCAGCAGGAGCGCCGCCGCCACTGCCACCGCCGCCCTCACCGGATAATGATATGTCCTGATCTCGAACAATCCCTGACTCTTCGCATACAGAAATACCGGATATCCTGCAAGGCTTCCGATCCCGACGGATATGAGCAGCGTACCCATCGTATAGAAAAGTCCTTCTAACTGCAGCATCTTCATAAGCTGTGAATCCGACATCCCAATAGCCTGTATCATTCCCAGCTCTTTCTTACGCACACGGACACTGTTAATCATGGTATTAACCAGGTTCATCACACTGATAACCGCCAGGATTCCAAGGAATATATAACACGCCGCGCTAGTCACAGTCTGGGAAGATTTCCAACTTTCATAATGTTCCTTCCATGTCGTAAGTTCGATCCTTCCGGACGCGTCAACGATCTCTTTCAGGGCTTCATGAAGTTTCGGGTCATAATCCTTTTCTCCAAACACATGGAAGGATTTGGACGAGTTATATTCACTCATCTGATCCACCGCCTCTTTCGCCATGATCAGATAAGCATAATTTGTCAAACCGCTCCTGTATTCCCCGATGGCGGCGATTTCAAACTCTTTCTCAAACGTCCTGTCCCCGTCATGGACTGTCAGATTCAGCCTGTCTCCCACATCCAGATCCGGATAGAAGAACAGAAGCCCCCTGTCTACAATTATCTTGTCCCCTGACTTTAGTTCTTCATAGGTCGCTTTCCCTTTCACGATATTTTTCTCCAATTCGTCGGCATATTTTTCCGGAATCCCGTTAAGAGAATTCATATCTCCCTCCATGAATAGTTCTCCCGAGACATGAAGAGCAGAAAACACATCAACTCCTTCTACTCCCGGAAGCTCTTCCACCTGATTCACCAGCGCCTCGTTCAGGGGATTATCCTTCTGCACCTCCGACCATTTCCGCTCCGGATGCTCCTTATTATTCTCCTCAATGACCGAACATATCTCATACTGGCCCACGACAGAACCCTCCGCGCTCTCTCTCGGATCTGCGCAGGACAAGACGGTGGCGACTACCATCAGAAATACTCCCGTGACCGCCATTGCAAGAACCGTGATCACACTCTTTTTCTTATTCTCCGCAAGATTTCTGCAAACCAGCCGTCCGATCGTCAGATATTCATATCCCTTTCTTCTGTTTTTGGACTTCCCTCCCGCGTCCCGCATCCGCATTGCCTCTACTTCTGAGATCTTTGCCGCCACATGCATCGGCCTGACAAGGGAAAAGTATACGGTACAAACCGTGACCGCCGCCGCAAGCAGATATACCCACCAGGTATAGATATTGATCTCCCCGCTCTCAAGAATCTCCTTTATCATCTTTATGATTTCGTCATCTGATTTGTTAGTGTTGGCGAACATCCTAAGAACCTTTCCGGATACCAGCGTCCCCGCCAGAAGCCCAGCGGGAACCGCAAACGCGGCGATACACATTCCTTCTCTAAGCACAATTTGCCTGATCTGACGCTTTGTCGCCCCGATAGCCTTCATCCTGCCAAACTCCTGTATCCTGTGATTCATGGATACATAATAGATACTGTAGATCGTAATGACGCCCGCCAGCATAATAATCGCCATAATCACAATGATTGCCGGAATAAAGATCGGATCCAAATAATTCGCCACCAGATAATCCTGATTAATGTTGATATCATTCTCCGGAATCCCAAACCGAACCGCAATATCCTGGATCTTCTGTTCGATCTCGACTGTCGTTGGGTTCCCTGCGTCATCAATTTGAAGAAGAAAACGAAAAGCAATCTCCTCCTCTACAATCTCATTTCTCAAAAAATCCTCTGATATCAGAGCGACATACGTCCTCATCTTGCGGCTCGCCTTGCTGTCCTTCAGAAACCCACAGATACGAAACTCCTTCTGCTGCGTCAGGTCTAATTCCCCGCCGCGGAAGATCTGGTAAGGAACTTTGACGGTATCTCCGATATCTCCCTGCTGTCCCAGCTCCTCCAGTATTCCCTTCGATACTACGATCTCGTCCCCCTTCTCGGGTACGTTTCCCCTGTCAAGCTCCATCTTATATAGCTCCATAGCCTCCCGATCCGCATACAGCATAGCGACAGACGCCTCCTCAAGATTCATGTATCCCGCGTCGCTTCGAAGCCCGTATCGGGAAATATCATGATGCGCCGCCAGCTTACGGACAGTGTCCTCGTCCACATTCCTATACAAGGCATGCCATGCCGGATACAGCCTGTTCGTTGCCGCAAACTGAAGATCAATCATCCCCTTCCCCACCGTAGGAACCACGAACAACAGCATCGTCGTCAAAATAATCGCGATCCCGATCAGAATATTCCGGCTCTTATGGTACTTCATATTATCGAACGCCACTCTCGTTGTCATCTTCATCAGTCGTTCACCACCTTACCGTCCGTAATCTCAATCACCCGGTCCGCCATCTGCGCAATCATCTCATCATGAGTGATCATGACCAGCGTCTGCCCAAAATCTGTCACACAGCTCTTCATCAGGCTCATCACTTCCAGCTCCGTCTGGGAATCCAGATTACCCGTCGGTTCATCCGCCAGGATAAGGGCAGGACGCGTTACCAGCGCCCTGGCAATCGCCGTTCTCTGCTTCTGTCCGCCTGACAGCACATTCGGCATCGCCTCTGCTTTGTCCGCAAGACCGATCTTCACGAGCACTTCTTCCACATCCTGTCTCCTCACCTTCCGGTTATCAAGCCCCAGCGGAAGTACAATATTCTCCCATACATTCAGCGAAGGGATAAGATTATAATCCTGAAAAACGAATCCGATCTTCTTCCTTCGAAACTCTGCCAGTCTCTCATCCTTAAGAGCAAAGATATCCTTCCCTTCAATCCATACTTTCCCTGCGTCCGGTCTGTCCAGTCCGCCGATGAGATGCAGAAGCGTAGACTTCCCCGAACCTGAACGGCCCACTATCGCCGTAAACTTCCCCCTCTCTATCTCAAGGCTCGTGTGGTCCACCGCCCGCACCATGTTTTCCCCGGTTCCATAACATTTCATCAGATCCTCTACTACCAATATCTTACCGACGTCCGTCTTCATATAGTTTCCTCCGTTTCCCTGAAATCTTCAAAGACCTTCTCTTTACCTGCGAGTCAGTACTCCGGCTCAAGAGAATTATTCTCCTATTGAGTATAACTATAATCCTCCTGCATTACAAAACCCTTACATCCACCATAACAGTTTTGTAATAATAAAAACAGAGACTGCCGCAACACACACTACCCCCTTTGCAACAGCCTCTGTCTGCATATATTCTATAAATTACTGTAAAAATTGAACGCGGGGCAGCGTAATCCTGAATACCGTCCCGTTTCCCCGCTTCTGCTTAGCGGATATGCTCCCGCCCTGGCGTTCTAGTATCATTCTTGCCAGATACAGCCCTACTCCCGCCCCCTCTTCCGATATCTTAGCCGCATCCCTTCCTCTGTAGAATCTCTGGTAGATCTTCTGCAGTTCATCCTTTCTGATTCCGATGCCTTCGTCTTCTATCTCGATCATCACATACGTGATCAGCGGTTTTACACGTATCGTAACAACCGTATGCTCTCCGGAATATTTGACGGCATTGTCAAAGACATTAACCAGCGCTTCTTCCGTCCATCCCGGGTCATGGCATATCTCCTGATCTTCCCCTATGTCCGCCTGGATCCTTATGTCCTTATCCTTTGCTTTCATATAGATCTGACTGACCGCGGCGGCAATCGTTTTCTTAATACTTCCTGCTCTGGGCTTAAGCTGAATCATATGCGTCTCAAGCCTGGACAGATTGACCAGCTCCTTAAGAAGATTTTCCAGTTTCTCTATCTCTCTTTCTTCCCGCTCCTGGAACTCTTCTCTCTCTTCCTTTGTCTGCCGGTCTCCCACCGCCAGCTCATGGCACATCCGAAGAGACGCCAAAGGTGTCTTTAGCTGATGGGAAATATCCGTGATCATCGCCTTCGTACTATTCTCTTCCTCCTTAAGCCTCTCTTTCAGTCCTTCAAAATACACGCCCAGCTCACGCAGAGACTCCCACACCTTCATCCATTCTTCCGGATAATCCTCCGCATCAGCTTCATAATCGGGTATTCCTTCAAACCTTCCTTCCCGGAACTGCTCCAGGCGCTCATACAGCTTCCAGAGCTTATCCCGGACTCCGGCTCTATTCTTCCGTTCCAGCCATCCCAGTATAACTGTCCACACCGTTCCGATACAGATACCGACTCCCCATAATCCCCACCAGATTCTCTCCGATATGAGGTGTCCTATGTCATACCCGTACTTCTCTTCTATCATCTCCGCCATACGGGAAGACTCAAGAAGCTCCTTCCTGCTGCCGGCTTCATTTCTCCCAAAGGGCAGACGTCCCGGCTTCTCCCATGCCGCTATGATCTCCGCTTCCAGTTCCGGATGCTCCGTCAGCAGGAGAAGTATCCTTTGTCTGTCGGCTTCCGTCTCATGTCTGGCCAATATATACATAAAGAAGGAAAAGAGTATCAGAAATACCAGATAACCGGCAAAATATTTCCTTATCTTCTTATTACATTCCCGCTCCATATATAACCCAGCCCTCTTACGTTGGAGATCTCATCCGTCTCAAGTTTATTCTTAAGCCTGCTGATATTAACTGTCACCGTATTCTCATCCACAAACTGTCCGTCAATATCCCAGATATTTGTGAGGATATTCTCTTTCGACACGATCCGCCCTGCGTTCTCCCAGAGATATAAAAGGAGCTGCAGTTCCCGTTTACTGAGCACAATCTCCCTGCCGTTCTTATATACCTTCATCTCCTGGCAGTTCACCTCTATCTCCCCGCACGCCAGGACGCTTTTATGTTCCGTCCTGCCGCCGATCCGCCTCATAAGCGCATTTACCTTAGAGACCAGCACCATCAGGGAAAACGGTTTGGTAATATAGTCGTCGGCTCCCGTATCGTATCCGTTTACCATATCAATCTCCGAATCCAGAGCCGTCAGGTAGATAAAGTAAGTATCTCCTATCCCCCGGATCTTCCGTCCCAGTTCAAGACCGCTTCCGTCCGGAAGGGTAATATCGCATATAATAAGGGCATACCTCTCCGACTCAAGGCGCTCTTCCGCCTCCGCAAGCGTAAATGCAGAATCAACATGGTAACCTGCTTTCTGTAACGTAAGCGTGATCCCGTGATTCAAGCTCCTGTCGTCTTCAAGTAATAATATTTTCCTCTCCCCGATTACAGACAACTTAACGGATCCTCTTCATAAGCAAATACCGGGAATCCCTGATCGTCATACTCCATACGCATCACCATAGCATGCCGGTTCGGATCGTAGAGCGGATTCCCTATAATCTCGTCATACGGACGCGCATGATAAATACACAGATCCGTAACCCCGTCGTCCGCCTTCACAAAGCAATTATGTCCCGGACCATAGATCCCCTTATCCTCATCGGACCGAAGTACCGGATACCTGAGCTTCGTCCATGAACGCGGGTCCAGAAGATCTGCATCCTTATCTGCGTACAGCATTCCCACACAGTAATCTATCCCCGTCTCGCTGGCTGAGAATGTCAGGAAGAGTTTATCCCCATGCTCCAGGATGTCCGGTCCTTCATTGACCCAGAAGCCGATCCGCTCCCAGTCATAGTCCGGCGTCGTCAGAAGCACCTGCGCGGTAGCCAGTTTCACCGGGGATTCCATCCGGGCAATATAGAGATTTGATATCTGCTTTCCCACCCCTGTTTTCTCCGCCCATATATAATAGTATGTCTCGTTTTGCCTGAAGATAGTCGCATCCAGGGAAAATGCATGGAAAGAATAAGGATCGTCGTCCGCCGCCTGGATCATCCCCATCTCCGACCAGTCGTCTTTCATCGGGTCGCTGCCGTTACACTTCAATACATAAGGCCGGATCGCCCACTCGTCGTCCTTATCCCCCGCCGCGTAATAGATATACCATCCTCCATACAGATAATGGATCTCCGGCGCCCATATATGCAGGCTCTGGGGACCGCTCTCGTGCTTTGTCCACAGCGTCTTCTCCTCTGCATCCTGAAGACCCGCCAGAGTATCTGCCTTTCTTAAGACAATCCTGTCATACTCCGGCACTGAAGCCGTAAAATAGCAGCTCCCGTCCGTATGCCTGTAGATATATGGATCGGCTCTCTGCTCAATAAAAGGCCGATTATATTCTGTACGTTTGTAATTCGTTACATTCATCTTCAAATACCTCCTTTGTCAAGATTCAGTCTATCTCATCACACCTGAAAATTCAATATATATTTTAGCTTACTTTTTCATACCCGGCCGGCGTATGCAGACCAAACCGAAAGAATATCCCTGAACAGGCAGGGCAATATTCAAAAAGCGCCGATCTTCATAAACGAAAAAGCGGATACAGACAAGACTCCCTTCTGTTCCGTATCCGCTTTCTCATTCTTCTTCATCTCATTTCTTACGCTATCCATGCCGCCCCGCATAACCTCTGCACAGATAAATTCTATTTCCTCAGTTCAATAATTCTCTGGTTGCTGCTTCCCCGGAATACCAGGGTAACATCTTTTAATTCCTCCACAAACTCTCCGTCCACTAACACGTCAATATAGGAAAGCATCTCCTCCGTAACTTCCGTATGCACGCTGCCGCCTTCGGCAAGATCTGAATCGTACAGATACCCACTGTAACACCAGATATCTTTCCCGGGGTACTCTTCTTTTATCCGCCTCAGAAGCTTCACAAGTTCTCTCTGATTCTCGGGTTCAAAAGGTTCTCCGCCAAGCAGTGTGAACCCCCGGATATAACCTGGCGCCAGAAGCTTTAAGATCTTCTCCTGGGTTTCCTCTGTATAGAGCTCTCCGTATTCAAAATCCCACGTCTCCGGATTGAAACATCCTTTGCAGTGATGACGGCACCCTGATACAAACAGACTGACCCGGACTCCCGGGCCGTCCGCGATATCACATTCCTTTATATTTCCGTAATGCATCTCTCTCACCTATAAGTGAAGTACTCTGTCCTTAATCTCCTGAGTACGTCCCTGATTCCAGAACTGAGTACCAATATACCCGCAAGTCCTTCTCGCTACAAACATCTTATCCTGATCCGGATTGCCGCAGTTCGGACACTCCCAGATAAGCTTACCGCTCTCATCCTCCCTGATCAGAATCTCCCCGTCGTATCCGCAGCATTCACAGTAATCACTCTTCGTATTCAGCTCCGCATACATAATATTATCATAAATAAACTGCATCACAGATAATACCGCCGGTATATTATTCTGCATATTAGGCACTTCGATATAACTAATGGCGCCTCCCGGAGACAGTTTTTGGAAATCCGCCTCAAACTCTAACTTCTTGAAAGCATTAATCTCCTCAGACACATGCACATGATAACTGTTGGTAATATAATTCTTATCTGTCACACCTTCAATAATGCCGAATCGCTTCTGCAGACACTTCGCAAACTTGTAGGTCGTAGATTCCATCGGAGTCCCGTATACGGAATAGCTGATGTTCTCCGCCTCTCTCCACTCCTTACATTTATCATTCAGCCTCTGCATCACCGCAAGGGCGAACGGCCTTGCTTCCGGATCGGTATGGGATTTTCCAAGCATCCTCATACACATCTCATACAATCCCGCATATCCCAGCGAAATCGTGGAATAACCGTCGTATAAAAGTCTGTCGATCACTTCGCCCTTCTTCAGACGGGCGAGAGCCCCATACTGCCATAAAATCGGCGCCACGTCAGACACGGTTCCCAACAGACGCTCATGCCTGCAGCGCAGTCCTCTGTGGCATAATTCCAGACGCTCTTCCAGGATCTCCCAGAATCTGTTCATATCTCCTTCCGAAGAACACGCCACGTCCACCAGATTGATAGTTACGACACCCTGATTGAACCTTCCATAGAACTTATGGCGTCCGTTCTCATTCATCTGAGAATCCTCCACCGTCAGGAAGGAACGACATCCCATACAAGGATAAACTTCACCCTTCTTCAGTTCCTTCATAATCTTCGCCGAGATATAGTCCGGAACCATCCTCTTCGCCGTACACTGAGCCGCAAGCTCCGTCAGATGCCAGTATTTAGTACCTTCTTTAATATTATCCTCATCCAGCACATATATCAGCTTCGGGAATGCCGGCGTAATCCATACGCCTTTTTCATTCTTTACTCCCTGCATCCTCTGTACCAGCACTTCTTCTATGATCAGCGCCAGATCCTCTCTCAGCTGCCCTTCTTCGACTTCGTCCAAGTACATAAATATCGTCACAAACGGCGCCTGCCCGTTACACGTCATCAGCGTGATCAACTGATACTGGATCGTCTGGATTCCGCTCTTTACCTCGTCCCTTAAGCGGCGTTCCGTTATCCTGTCGATAATATCCCCGTCAAGACTCTCTCCGCATTCTTTGCGCTCTGCAACCACACTCTTGCGCAGTTTCTTTCTGCTGATATCTACAAAAGGCGCCAGATGCGCCAATGTAAACGACTGTCCCCCATACTGATTACTTGCCACCTGCGCGACAATCTGAGTCGTTACATTACAAGCCGTGAAGAAACTGTGGGGCTTCTCAATCAGCGTCTCGCTGATCACCGTCCCGTTCTGCAGCATGTCCTCCAGATTAATCAGATCACAATTATGCTCTTTTTGAGCAAAGTAATCAGAATCATGGAAATGAATAATTCCCTCCTCATGTGCATTCACAATCTCCGTCGGAAGCAGAACCCGCTTCGATAGATCTTTGCTGACTTCCCCTGCCATATAATCCCGCTGCGTCGAATTAATCACCGGATTTTTGTTCGAATTCTCCTGCGTAACCTCTTCGTTGATATTCTCAATTAATGAGAGAATTCCGTTATCCGTCGTATTTGACTTACGTTTTAGTTCTCTCTTATAACGATAGCGTACATATTTCTGCGCAACCTCATATCCGCGCATCTCCATGATACCACGTTCCACCATATCCTGGATATCTTCCACGTTCACCGCATGTATGGATTCCCTGATCTGGTCCGCAATCTTATCCGCAACAGCGACAATCTGGAAATCATTCATCTGATGAATATTATCCACTTCGCAATTCGCGGCCTTGACCGCATTAACAATCTTAGACAGATCAAAGATCACTTCTTCCCCGTTCCTCTTAATTACCTTTGTTTTGACCTCTGGTCCCATTATAACTCCTCGCTTTCACATACACAAAATATTGATGATCTTATTACCATCCACACAATATATAGCGTCAGCTATTATGATACACTAATCCACATAGAAAGTGAAGAGAAAATTGAAGAAAATTTTTACCAAATATATTCCCTTTTCCCGCCCCGGATTTCTCCATTTCCGACAGCAGAAATTTGCGCTTAATATATTGACACGCCCGATCTGATTACGTTTCCGGGTTATTCGGCTTCCGAGCGCTCCGGTCTGAACCGGCGTGAACGCCGATCACAAAAGCTCCGTAAAATTAAACGCCTTGCGCAAACCGTCTTCCTTAATCGAATCTGTAACATGTCTCGCCGCTATCTTCGCTTCCTTAGTTCCGTTTCCCATCGCAATCCCAAACCCGGCAAACGCAAGCAGACTGATATCTTTTTCGCTGCACCCTATAGCTATCATATCCTTTTTCTTCTTTCCCCCGGTTTTCAGGACCTGGTATGCGCCTTCCGCTTTCGTAATATAATTCGGAGTCACTTCGCCGACCCATTTCCCATTACACGGAATACCAAGTCCCGCGACATGAAACGAGTATCCCCACTTAGATACGATATCATGTCTGGACAACCTATCGCTAAAAATAACCAGTTTCTGAACCTCCGGCACATCCAGTAAAGTCTTCACCCTGACCGGCGCCGTAACCTCATCCTCCCGAATATGCAGATATCTCCAAAACTCCCTGCTGATTCTCTGGTACGCCTCCCAATCACTCTCCAGAATATAACTCTTTTTATTACTTTCCATCTCTACCACGCAGCCGTATTCCATAAGGTCGCGCATGAACTCTATATATGCCAGTTGTGTGAAATACCTATATCCTATGCGCTCGCCCTTGTATTCTACATATCCTCCGGAACCTGCAACCACTCCGTCAAACCCAATATCCAGAATTTCCTTTCCTATACGGAAATACGCGCGTCCTGTATTCAGCACCACCTCATGCCCGTTCTGCCTTGCTTTCTTGATCGCCTCTACTCCGGATGCAGGAATCGTCCCGTCAAAGTCTCGAATCGTTCCGTCAATGTTCAGAAATATAACCTTCCCCATCAGTGTTCCCTTCCTTATGTTCAAACATGTATCCTGCCACTCTTATGTTACCACAAATTAAAGGGATGTTTCATTACTTTTTTATAAAAAATGGCAATAAAAACGGCAACTATTTGCCATAATACAAATACTGCCGTTATCATCTGTCTTTATTCATTTTGATCTTCTTCAACATCTTTCAACTTCAGAATATCCGCCACGTCACATTGCAGACAATTACAGATCTTAGCCAGCGTATGAAGATCTACACGCCCTACTTTATTCTTACAGTAATTATTCAGCTGTGTACGCTGTAACTTACATTCATAGCAGAGAAATCTCTTGCTGACGCCTTTTTCTGCCAGGACACGCTCCAGCTCAATTACAATTTTTCTCATTATCCAACACCACGCGTTCTCTTTTGGGTAAGTATACCCACATTTTGATTGAAAAAACAGATGTATTAACTTACACTGTAAGAAGATGCACAGTTTCGTTTCGACACAAGAAAGGAGAAACTTGAATATGAAAAAAAGAAACTTTTTGATCGCTCTCATCCTGATTCTGCTGTACGCCCTCTGCATTGAGGAATACCGGCCGTACGAAGTCCTTCACTCCACTGTTCTGTCTTCCCCAAACCTTACAGAGCATAAAATAACCCTGGTTGTACACAGCATACTCCCCATCGATCATGATCGACTGGCAAAGGAAATCGTGGATGAATACCTGCAGATGAACGAGGGACAGCCCAATCCTTATTTTGAACTGAAACTTTATCGTACAAGGCTTCACTACCGGTTTAATATCCTCTATGATACTCTTCTGTGCGACAAAGAGGGCCGGCTTGTGCCGGAAATTATACTTGCAAAATTCAGAAGATATTGTATGATCAAGTATAGTAAATCTATCGTTATGATGAAAGGAATCCCCCCATGCAGCAGCTACAGCCATCCACATTAAAAGAAACAGGCCCCCACGGCACGGAATCTTTTCCCTGTGCTTTTTATCAGACTTTTTCCTGTGGGAAAGGGTATCTTGTGAAACACCACTGGCACGACGAGGTTGAAATCTTGTATTTTTCCGGCGGCGGATTCCGCCTTGAGATTAATATGGACTCTTTCCCGGTTCAGTCGGAATCATTTTATTTCATCAATCCGGGGGAATTGCATAGTATCTTTACCGAAAACGCCGGTCATTCCGGAGAAGACGCTATCGTTTTCTCCCTGGACATCTTAAGTTTTGACTCTTATGACTCGGCGCAGATACGGTTGATCCAGCCTATTCAGAACGGAAATATTCTCTTCCCCCGCCGCCTCCTGCCAGGTCACCCTGCTTTCATCCCTGTACGCGACGCGTTCTTAGAAACCGTCCGTTCCTTCGGACATACGCCGGATAATAAAAACGCCCTTTTGGACAGCAGCGTCGTTACGGATGATATGACGCGGCAGTTGTTTATCAAATCCTCTCTGCTTCGCATCCTGGCCGTCCTGTCAAGTTACCGGCTCTTCACACCCACAAAGAAGGATCTTGACAAACGAGTGGAAGGAATTAAAACGGTTCTTACATATATAAAGAAGAACTACAAAGATAAGATATATATTCACGACCTGGCAGAGCAATTACATATGAACGAACAGTATTTCTGCCGCTTTTTTAAACGATCCATCGGACGCTCTCCCATGGAATATATCAATGAATACCGTATCAAGCAGGCTATGCAGCTGCTTGATAACACCTCCTGGCCCGTGACAGAAGTCTGTCTGGAATGCGGCTATAACAATCTGGGGAATTTTCTCCGCGCCTTTAAGAAATATACGAATACTACTCCGTTAAAATACCGCGGCCAGAACCGGCAGCGGGAATCATAAGGCAGGCGCGGAAAGTCAAAATTTCGTAATTTTCAATCAGATAATCATAAGACAATTCCCCCCTCCTCCTTTATAATAAAGATACAAATTTATTCCACGGTTTTGAACGAACAATCTATGGAATTACAAAGCAACGGAGGTACTATTATGACAAAGAAATGGTGGCACGATAAAGTCGCATATCAGATCTATCCTAAGAGTTTCTATGATTCCAACGGAGACGGGATCGGTGATATTCCCGGGATTATCAGTAAACTTGACTACTTACAGGACCTGGGCATCGACATCATCTGGCTCTCCCCCTGTTATCCTTCTCCCCTTGCCGACGAAGGATATGACATATCCGATTACTATGACATCGACCCGCGCTTCGGCACGATGACAGATATGGAGCGGTTAATCGAAGAGGCCAAACAGCGGAACATGTACATCTTGATGGACCTGGTTGTAAACCATTGTTCCGATGAACATGAGTGGTTCCGGAAAGCCTGCGAGGACCCGGACGGAAAATACGGAAATTTCTTCTATCTTAGAGATAAGAAGGAGGGCGAACTTCCCACCAACTGGCGTTCTTACTTCGGCGGTCCCGTATGGGAGGACCTCCCGGGAACAGACAAGCAATATCTGCATGTCTTCCATAAGAAACAGCCGGATCTCAATTGGGAGAACCCGGAACTGCGGGAAGAAGTGTATAAAAATATTAACTGGTGGCTTGATAAAGGACTGGGCGGTTTCCGCATCGACGCGATCATCAACATCAAGAAAGCCTCTCCCTTCCAGAACTATGAACCGGACCGTCCCGACGGACTGTGCAGTATCCAGTTCATGTTAAGAGAAGCCCACGGCATCGGAGAATTCCTTGGCGAGATGAGAGACCGTACCTTCAAAAACTACGACGCGTTCTCTGTCGGAGAAGTATTTAACGAGAAGCCGGAAGAACTTTCTGATTTCGTCGGAGAGAACGGATATTTCTCCAGTATGTTTGATTTTAACGAAACCATATTCGGAACCAGCGATAAGGGCTGGTACGACGCCGCCCCCATCACACCGGATGATTATAAGAGATGCTGCTTCGAATCCCAGGCTAAGATCGGAGATATCGGTTTTCTCTCCAATATCATCGAGAATCACGATGAACCCCGGGGAGTCTGCCGTTATATCCCTGAAGGAGAATGCAATCCCCAGAGCAAGAAACTGCTTGCAGCCATGAATTTCATGCTGCGGGGACTTCCCTTCATCTATCAGGGACAAGAATTAGGCATGGAGAATGTTCCCTTCTCTTCCATCGACGAAATAGACGATATCTCTACCTTAGACGAGTATCAGGTAGCGTTGAATGCCGGCCTGACTCCAGAAGACGCTCTGGCGGCCGTATCCAGATTCAGCCGTGACAACGCCCGCACGCCGATGCAGTGGTCCGGGAAGGATAACGCCGGCTTCACCACGGGAACCCCCTGGCTTAAGGTGAACCCGAATTATACATCCATCAACGCCGCCGATCAACTGGATGATCCTGATTCTGTGAGAAGCTTCTATAAGAAACTGATCGCCCTGCGGAAAGACCCTGAGTATAAGGAAACGGTTGTGTACGGCGCGCTCGAGCCGTATCTTAAGGATCAGCACAATCTGATGGCCTATTACCGCAAAGGGGAAAAGACCCTGTTGGTAATAGGTAATTACCAGACGGCAGAACAGGATGCAGAGCTCCCACGGGAATATAAACGGGTGCTGCTGAATAATTATCCGGAACTTATTCAGAAGGGAACTACTCTGAAACTGCAGGGCTATCAGGCGGTTATTCTGGAGCTTAATTAGCTTTATCTGATAAAGGCTGCCTGAAAACTCACTGCCGGAATCAGAGGACGGGCATCAACATATCAAAAAACATAAATTTATAAAAATTAGGAAGGATTACATATTATGAATCAGACATGGTGGAAAGAGGCTGTGATCTATCAGATCTATCCTCGCAGTTTTATGGACAGCAACGGAGACGGTATCGGAGATATCAAGGGTATCACCAGCCGTCTGGATTACCTTAAATATCTGGGAGTCGACGTAATCTGGCTCTCTCCGATCTACAAATCCCCGAATGACGATAACGGCTATGATATCAGCGACTATCAGGCAATCATGGACGAATTCGGTACCATGGAAGACTTTGACGAGATGCTTTCACAAGCTCACAAAAGAGGTCTCCGTATAATCATGGATCTGGTCGTAAACCACACATCCGACGAACACAAGTGGTTTATGGAGAGCCGCAAATCAAAAGACAACGAATACCGTGATTACTATATCTGGAGGGATGGGAAAGACGCAGAGACGCCCCCGAACAACTGGGGATCTTGTTTCGGCGGTTCTGCATGGCAGTACGACGAAACAACCGGTATGTATTACCTCCACCTTTTTTCAAAGAAACAACCGGACCTTAACTGGGACAATCCTAACGTCCGCAAAGACGTCTTTGATATGATGACCTGGTGGTGCGATAAAGGTATCGACGGATTCCGTATGGACGTGATCAGCATGATTTCTAAGACAAAGGAAATGCCGGACGGTCCGGCGGCGGATTTCTACGGAGATTACTCTCCTTACTGTGTACACGGTCCGAATATTCACAAGTACCTTCGGGAAATGAACGAAAAAGTATTGTCAAAATATGACATTATGACCGTGGGCGAGACTCCGGGCGTCACCACTGAACTTGCGAAACAGTATGCCGGCGAGGACGGCCGTGAATTGAACATGGTATTTCATTTTGAACATGTGGATAATCACGGCAAATACGGCAAGTGGGACGATCAGAAATGGCAGCTCACGAAACTTAAGAAGATCTTGAATCACTGGCAGACAGAATTATACGGCAAAGCATGGAACAGCCTTTTTTGGGATAACCATGATCAGCCAAGAGCAGTATCCCGTTTCGGCGACGACCGGGAGCAGTACCGTGATATTTCCGCAAAGATGCTTGCAACCTGTCTTCATATGATGCAGGGAACCCCCTATATCTACCAGGGCGAGGAGCTGGGCATGACCAACTATCCCTTCCAGAGCCCGGCAGATTTCCGCGACATCGAGAGTATCAACGCCTATGACGAATGGTGCTCAAGCGGTAGGGTATCCCATGAAGACTTCTGGCCATGCATTACTTTCAGAAGCCGGGACAACGCCAGAACACCCGTGCAATGGGACGACTCAGATCAGGCCGGATTTACCTCAGGAACACCATGGATCGCCGTAAATCCGAATTATAAAGAGATCAACGCCAAAGCAGAGACTAAGGACCCAAATTCCGTATTTCATTATTATAAAAAGCTTATTGCTCTTCGGAAGGAAAATCCGATTATGGTATACGGCAGATACGAGCCGATGTTAGAAGACAGCGAGGAACTATTCGTCTTTACCAGAACATTGGATGATAAGAAACTTCTGGCCGTCTGCAATTTCACCGATCAGGATACCGGCTTCACTATACCTGAGGAATTTGTGGGAAGTTCCTGCCTGATCGCCAACATGGAGGATGATTACAACAAGGCGGCGATGACCTTAAAACCATATGAAGCCTTCGTGCTTATGAAGTAAACAATCGTCTCCTGCAAGGCTGCATAGTTATTTGGCAGAGAGTATTGACAAAACCGGAGATTCCGCGCTCACAGAGTTCGGAATCTCCGGTTTTATCATGTTTTGCATCCGCACAATTATTTATTTTCTCTTACAAACACCGCTGTTGCTCCTGGAATAACAAGTTTTCCTTCCCGCAGCACAATATCTCCGCCGTTCTGGTAGAGAACATCCCCTAATCTTCCGTCATACTCGAAGCTTGCTTCCTCTCCTGACGGATTGATTACTATAAGAACCGACTCGTTATCGTCAAACCTTCTGTATGCCAACGGATACGCGTTCTCTTCGCAATACAGGAACTCTACCTGCGCTTCGCTCTGAAGCACCTTAGCCCCCTGGCGGACAGCAATCAGCTTCTTAACCTCATGGTACACAGAATTTGGATCCGCCATCTGATTTTCCGCCGTCGGACGGTTATCGTCCGGATCGACAGGTATATAAAGTTCATCTGCCTTCGCCTCGGAGAACCCGGCATTCAGTCCGCTGTTCCACTGCATCGGCGAACGGGAACCCGTCCGGATATACCCGCCTTCTACAGACACCACATCCTCAAGATAACGCATCCCCAGCTCATCTCCGTAATAGATGAACGGCGCTCCCGGCAGCGACAGGATAAACGCAAACACGATCTTAACTTCTTCGTCATCCAGCCACTTGGTCAGACGCTCCATATCATGGTTGCCGGAAGGCATACAGATCATGCCCTTTCCGTTGGTGGGTTCATAACATTTCTTATAATAATCGATAAATGCTTTTGCATTTCCCTTACCCTCCCGGGTAAAATACGGATTATCCGCATGGTACAGATCCGTATAGTGGCTCGGTCCAAAATGAAGCATAAAGTCCATATGATACCCGGACCGTAAGCTTCTGTCCGGCTGTCCCCACTCGGAGATCATCGCCGCCTCCGGGAACTCCTTATCCAGAAAATCACGGAAATCGCTCCACAGTGCAATCGTTCCTTCCTGATCAGGATCATTCTTCACAAGGGAACCCGCCATATCCACGCGGAACCCGTCGCAGCCTGCTTTCAGCCAGAATCTCATGACATCCTTGACGGCCTCCCGGGTTGCCAGTGCATCCTCGGAATCCATGGCCTGCTGCCAGCTTGGATTCTCGACCTTATAGCACCCATAGTTCAGACAGGGCTGATGCGCATAGAAGTTCACAGCCACACAGCCGTTCCTCTGACTCATTCCCCTTAAGAAGCCGCGGATATTCTCATCTCCTTCAAACTCTGTCCAGGCGTCGTCCGTCCAGACATACCGCCCGGAATAAGGATTCTTCTCTGGTTTCAGAGATTCCTTGAACCATTCATGTTCCCAGGATGTATGTCCCGGAACCAGATCCAGCAGCACGTGCATACCTCTCTTATGAATCTCGTCAAACAACCGCTTCAAATCCGCATTGGTTCCGTATCTTGGCGCCACTTTCATATAGTCGGAAACGTCATATCCTGCGTCAAGAAACGGCGACTCGAAACAAGGATTCAGCCAGATTGCGTTGCATCCCAATTCCGCGATATAATCCAGATGCTCGATAATCCCCTGGATATCCCCGATTCCGTCCGCGTTCGTATCCGCGAAAGACTGGGGATATATCTCATAGAACACTGCGTTTTTCAACCATTCTACCATATCAACTACTCCTCTATCTATATACTTATCTTACATAACTTTACTATATATTCTCCTGCCTCGACGATATCCTAATGACAGATCGCTTTCTCCGTATCTTTATCGAAGAAATGTGCTTTCTCCATCTTAGCCGCCACCTTAGCCGGTCCTTTTGCCAACGGTTCCTCAGACGACGCTATCTTTACAGTAATCGGTATATCGTCAACTGTCAGATGCAGGTGATAATCCGCGCCCATCAACTCGCTGAAATTCATCTCTGCATTCAATGTATTATCCTTCGTCATCTTTTCTTTCGGAAGGAAATCCTCCAGGCGAAGTCCCATCACTACATTCTTGCCGACGTACGGAACAAGCGCTTTCTTCTTGAAATCAGGAATTAGCAGTTTATTACCCCTGACAATTGCATAAAGTTTCTCACCCTCCTGCCTGATATCCGCCTCCATGAAGTTCATCTGCGGGCTGCCGATGAAGCCTGCCACAAACAGATTATCCGGCGTATCATACAGAACCTGAGGCGTATCGAACTGCTGCACGATACCTTCCTTCATGACTACAATTCGATCTCCCATCGTCATGGCCTCTGTCTGGTCATGTGTTACATATACGAAAGTAATATCCAGCTTCTGGTGAAGTTTGGCGATCTCCGTCCTCATGGACGCGCGAAGCTTGGCGTCCAGGTTAGACAGCGGCTCATCCAGAAGGAATACGGCCGGGTTACGGACCATTGCACGGCCTAACGCGACTCTCTGTCGCTGTCCGCCGGAGAGCTCCTTCGGTTTACGGCTTAACAAATGCTCCAGGTCAAGGATCTTCGCCGCCTCATGTACACGGCGGTCAATCTCGGCTTTATCTTCCTTGCGAAGATTCAGTCCGAAAGAAATATTCTTATATACATTCATATGAGGATAGAGCGCATAATTCTGGAATACCATTGCAATGTCACGGTCTTTTGGCGGAACCTTGTTCACCAGACGGTCTCCGATATATACTTCACCCTCCGTAATCGTCTCAAGCCCTGCGATCATACGCAGCGTCGTAGATTTCCCGCACCCCGACGGCCCTACCAGGATAATGAATTCCTTATCCTTAATCTCCAGGTTCAGATTCGGGACAACCGGAGATGCCGCTCCATCATAGGTCTTTGTTACATTTTTAAAACTGATCGAAGCCATAATCATTCTCCTCCAAGTTTATTATTAGTCTTTTCTAACCAAAGATAAATCTGCATGATATGCCGGCGCATCAGCGCCGTCTGTTTTTCTTCGTACCGCCCGCCCTGGCGTAACGGGACTTCTCCGTCCGATGCTCCTCGTCAATAAACAGAGCTTCCTCCGGCGCCTCGTGGAATAATTCCAACTTCTCAGGATCAATCATCCGGAACGCCTTCTGAAAGAAGATACTGTTCAGATAAGCGACGATCCCGAATCCCAACGTCCCCCACAGGAACACGGCCAGACTCACACCCTCCGGGTTCATGAAAAAAGAGATATAAACTGCCCCCGCCGTCAGCAGAATGCTGAGTACTGTCCATGGCAAAGCCGCTATACTTAAGAGCCACGCATTTCTCAAGGTATTTTTAATTCTGTTCTTATATCTGGCCTGCAGAGGGAACAGATACTGGAATCCAAACAGAAAGATCAGGCACATCATAAAGAAGCTGACCCTGTACATCTTTTCTGCCAATCCTGTCATACTTGCTATGATAAAATAATAGATTCCGAGAAATGCAAACGCCAGCAGGCAGATAAACCAAAGCGCCGTCCCTTGTCCGAAATTCCGCTTAAACGCATTCCAGAACTGTTTCGCGATGATATCGTCCTCATCGTCCTTCCAGATTGCCTGCATACACGCATATAACGCCGACAGCGATGCGCCGATCGTAAAAAGAGGCAGAGAAAACAGACAGAATAACACATTACATAGGAATATATTCGCTAATTTCCCAAGATTGTACATCAACGGACCATTCATATCAAACAAACTCATAACAGACTCCTTTAATACAAGTATTTACTTGATAGCTCCCTCTACCATTCCATTCATAATCTGCTTCTGTGCAACCAGGAAGATAACAATCATAGGAACGATTGCCAGCAGCGCCGCCGTCAGGATCAGATCCCATTGCTTAACGTAAGAACCTACGAACGCCTGTACCGCGACAGGAAGCGTCTTTACTTTTCCGTTCTGTCCAAGCATCAGGGACGGAAGCAGATAGTCGTTCCAGATCCACATACCGTTCAGAATCGTAACCGTAGTGATGACCGGCGTGAGCAGCGGGAAGATAATACGGAAGAAAGTTCCTTCCGGCGAGCAGCCGTCGATCGACGCCGCTTCTTCAAGCTCGTAAGGAATACCTTTGATAAAACCGGTCAGGATAAATACCGTCATAGCCCCTCCGAATCCGCAGTAAGCAAATACAATACCCGGGATGGACTGCAGCATGGAGATACCGATAAACTGGCTCACATCACGGAATGTAGAGATCAGCGGCAGCATGACAACCTGGAACGGAATGATCATGGATGCGATAAATACCATATAGATAGCCGTAGACCATTTGGTTTTATTCCGGCAGATAACCCACGCAGCCATACCGCCGAAGAGCGCCAGGAGAACCAGCGACAACACCGTAATAATTACAGACGTACCAAAAGCATACCAGAAGTTAAAATTGGAGTTATTAACTACGGCCGAGATATTGGACATAAGCTGCGAGAAGCCGACGCCTCCAAAACCTACCGGGTTCGCGACAATACCGTTCGCGTTCTTGAATGTATTGAGCACAACCAGGTAGAACGGAAACAGAGTATAGACTGCAACAATCACGCCTAGGATCGTGAAAATTATTTTGTTGGATTTTTTCATTCCCATTATAACTCTACCTCCTTGCTGTTAGATATACGAACCTGAATAATGGATACGCAGGCCAGAATGATGAAAAACAGAACTGCCTTCGCCTGACCAAGCGCATAACTGTTCTTCGTAATCGCCGTATTATAGATATTAAGAGCAAGCATCTGAGTGCCGTTCGTCAGGTAACTTCCCATGAAATCAGCTACAGATCCCGTACCATTGGTCAGCGCCATGTTTACATCAAACTGCTTGAACGCAGACGTCAGAGTCAGGAAGGTACAGATCGTAATTGTGGATGCAATCATAGGAATCTTGATCTTGAACAGGGTTGTCAGCGCGTTCGCCCCGTCGATCTGGGACGCTTCCAGCACGTCTTTCGGAACTGTTGTAAGACCCGTTACATAGATCAGCATTATATAGCCGGCATACTGCCAGATATATACGACTACAATCGCCGCAAACGCCGTCTTCGTATTAGACAGCACAGAATTCAACATTCCCCATTTGGAAGTAATCTGAATCAATACATTGTTAAATACGAACTGCCAGATATAACCCAGTACGATACCGCCGATCAGGTTTGGCAGAAAATACGCCGCCCGGAAGAAATTAACTCCTCTCATCTTGGAAGTGCAGAGCAGGGCAAGCATAAAACCAATCACATTTATCAGCACCATATTGAATATAACGAATAAAAATGTAAGCAATACAGACCAGATGAACGACGGATCCTTGAACATCGTCGTGTAATTGGAAAATCCGACAAAACCGGTCAGCCTGATTCCGTTCCAATCGGTAAACGAGTAGATAATACCCAAACCTAACGGAATTAAAACCGTCACCGCGAATGAAAACAACAGCGGGAATAAGAATATAAAATTAATAATACTACGGTGATGTTCTACTGTCGGAAAGAAATACAAACCCATCAGGAATACGATGGCGCCGATTACCAGCAGCGTGCCCCTGTAAGACGCCTGGTTTCCGGAAAAATCCAAAACCAACGCTATCACAAGACCCGCGATTCCTGCAAGCAGAAGAACATAAGACAACAATTTCATATTTTTTGAGTTTTCAGCCATTGCTGCAGCTCCTCTCTCTCATTTAATTTATATGGCTTCGGGAAACTGCCTATGCCGTTTCCCGATTTGATATACGTCTGGCGACCGGCCGAGCCGTCCGTCAAAAAATGGACGGCAGCCAGCCGGCGCCGTCCACTTTCCAGTGGTCTAATCTCAGGACGAATGAATTCCCGAAAAATTAGTTCGCATAGCAAGCCTCAGAAACCTGCTTGATTGTCTTTACAAAACCATCCTTATCCAGAGCGCCTGACGCATAGTCTGCAAATACCTGTCCGGTATAATTCATAGCATAGCCTTCCTTCATATCAAGCCAATGCCAGGAGGATGTCTTCTCATCGGCAATATAATCTACCATAGCCTGTGCAAACGGATCTGCCGCCACATAAGTACAGGATTTGAACGGACTGATGAATCCGGCTTCTTCAACCAATACCTTCTGTGCCTCATCTTCCGACATCCACTGTAAGAATTTCTTTGCCTCTTCTGCGTTGCCGTCAGAGTAAACGGACCACCAGGAAGGTGAATTCGTCAGGATTGTATCGATACCGTCCTGGAACGCATAAGGAATCATGCCTACCTCGAAATTACCCGCCGCGTCATAAGCGTCTTTATCATCTGTCGTCATCGTCGCGCCGATCCAGGATCCCTGAGTAACGAACGCATACTTACCGGAAGCAAAATTTAAGATCTGCTGATCGTATGTACCGGAAACCAGGAGAGCCGGATCAGAATATTCATTCAAAACACCTACATATTCTGCAAAATCTCCCAGACGTTCATCATCGAATTTACCGCCGTCGTTCAACATATCGATGTATGTCGTATCGTCTCGCTCAAGACCTGCATCCAGGTAGTTTGCAAAGAGATGCTGACCGGTTGACCAATAAAGGTTTGTAGGCTCCGCACAATATCCGACCACCGCTGTGATGCCAAGCTCATCCTTCTTGGAATCTATAGTCTTAAACGCCTCTTCCAGTTTCTTTGTATCCGTCAATGCAGCGGGGTCAATGCCTGCTTTATCAATGATCTCCTTGTTATAAGCAAGTCCGATACCCTCTACAGTATATGGATATCCTATTACTCCTTCTTCTTCATCTACGTACGCGTTATCTGTGTCGGAAGCCCATTTCTCACCGCTCATATCTTCCAACATTCCTGACCAGTTCTCGAACTCTGGTCCAAGGGCGTTTACAAAGATGTCCGGCATATTACCTGCCTGATAATACCCTTTAATCGTACCCTGAATATCGACGCCGCCGCCCATAGACTCGATCTCAACGGTTATACCCGTCTTTTCTTTGTAAATATCAGCAAGTTTTTTAAGTGTTGCGTCAATCTCGATCTTACCATTTACCAGACGGATCGTCTTGCCGTCGGAACCAGAAGAAGAACCGCCGCCGGATCCGGAATTACTGTCAGAATCTCCGCCGGATGATCCGCATGCCGCTAACCCTAATACCATTGTCGCCGCTAAAAATGCTGCAAAAACTTTCCTTTTCATTTTGTCCTCCACATGTTTGATTATTTTTATAACATGTTATAAATGGTCTAACCTACCTTTTGCGCATAAGGTATCTTGCTAGATATATTAGCATTATTTTTTAATTTTATCAATATCTTTTGCGCATAAGTTTCAAAAAATATGTCTAAAGATATATTTTTATTTATCTTTTACAAATTTATGACGTAA
>OFGB01000607.1_pt1 | contig 25292 bp, 23 predicted proteins | sample 1521491 | NCBI WGS metagenome assembly OFGB01 (sample SAMEA3504095, study PRJEB24116) | mouse gut metagenome | biome: mouse gut; feature: mouse-associated habitat; material: faeces | place: Denmark | collected 2011
TTTAAAAATAAAATTTTATTTCTGTTCAAATTTATAACAAAAATATGGGTTTTTTTACGAAAAATATGGAAATAATGTTCAAAAAATTGTATAATAGGAAATATCATGTAACACAAATGGAAAGAGAGGACTCACTATGAAACAAAATACCATGTTAGCGATGATTTTAGCTGGCGGCCGTGGCTCTCGTCTTCATGATCTGACGAACAAAGTAGCTAAGCCGGCCGTTTCATATGGTGGCAAGTACCGTATTGTTGATTTCCCATTGAGCAATTGTGCCAACAGCGGCATTGATATTGTCGGCGTACTGACCCAGTATGAATCTGTACTTCTTAACAGCTATGTTGCAGCCGGCCGCCGTTGGGGGCTGGACGCAAAGGACAGCGGAGTGTTCGTACTTCCTCCGCGTGAGAAAGCCGATGCCAATCTGGACGTATACCGCGGAACCGCAGATGCAATTTCGCAGAATATCGACTTTATTGACACCTATTCTCCGGAATATCTGCTTGTTCTTTCCGGAGACCATATTTACAAGATGAACTATGCGAAGATGCTCGCAGAACACAAAGCAAACAATGCCGACGCGACCATCGCCGTCATCGGCGTACCGATGAAGGAAGCAAGCCGTTTCGGTATTATGAATACCGATGAAGAAGGACGTATTCTTGATTTTGAAGAGAAACCGGAACATCCGAAGAGCAATCTTGCGTCTATGGGTATCTATATCTTCAACTGGAAAGCTTTGCGTAAGATGCTGGTTTCTGATATGAAAGATCCTGATTCCAAACATGATTTTGGAAAAGACATTATTCCTCATCTCCTGAACGAGGGTAAGCGTCTTTACGCATACAAGTTCAAAGGTTATTGGAAAGACGTAGGAACCATCGACTCCCTGTGGGAAGCGAATATGGACCTTCTGGATACGAACAACGAACTGGATCTGAATGATCCGACATGGAAGATCTACACCGAAGATGTAACGACCCTGCCGCATTACATAGGAGCAAACGCTCAGATTAAGCGTGCCTTCATCACTCAGGGATGCGTGATCGAGGGTGAGGTGCGTAATTCTGTTCTTTTCACCGGCGCGGAAGTCGGCGAAGGCGCGAAGGTCATCGACAGCGTCCTGATGCCCGGCGTTAAAGTAGAAGCCGGCGCAGTAGTGACACGCGCGTTAGTTGCGGAAGGCGTCAAGATCGGCAGAGAAGCCGTTGTCGGATGCGCAGACAGCGAACATATCGAACTCGTTGCAAAACGTGTTAAGGGGGTAGAATAATATGAGTAAAGCATTAGGAATTGTGAATTTCTCCGGCAATAACATCTGGGTAAAGGGCCTGGAAGAGTACCGTCCCATCGGCGCGTTCTCTTTCCTCGGCAGATACCGCGTCATCGACTTCCCGATCTCCAACATGAGCAACAGCGGAATCGAGCGTATTCAGGTATATATCAGAAGAAAACCACGTTCTCTTATCGAACATCTTGGAACAGGACGTCATTATAACATCAACTCCAAACGCGGAAGATTACATATTCTTTTCTCCGAGTCCAGAGATGAGAACAACATCTATAACACCGATATCGCTGCGTTTAGCGAGAATATGGAATGTATTGAAAGATCCCACAGCCCTTATGTGGTGATCGCTCCAGGTTACATGGTTTACTCTGCTAACTTTGATACTCTGCTTCAGAATCATATCGAATCAGACGCAGACATCACGTTGCTTTATCACGCTATTGATAATGCCAAAGAATCCTGCCTGAACTGCAATACGGTGAATCTGAACCGTCAGAAAGGCGTGCTTTCTCTGGAACCAAACCGGGGCAATGCCAAGAACAGGAATATCTTCATGGATACATATATTATGAAAAAAGAGCTGTTCATCAGCCTGATCAAGAAGGCTAAATCCCTGTCATCCATGTACACTCTCGCAGATATCGTGAACAATGCCTGTGAAGAATTAGATGTACGCGGTATTTCCCACAGAGGTTTCTTCGCCGCCATCACAGACCTTCAAAGTTTCTATGACGCGAACCTGTCTCTGATCGATTTGAAGACGGCTACAAGCCTGTTTGACAATGAGAACTGGCCCATCTACACACGGACGAACGACTCCTGCCCGACTCAGTACTTCGAGACCGCGGATGTCAAGAACTCTGTTGTATCCAACGGATGTCTGATCGAGGGGTCCATTGAGAATTCCGTAATCGGACGTGGATGTGTGATCAAGAAAGGCGCCGTAGTACGTAACAGTATCGTCCTTCCTGGTACATATATCAGCGAAGATACTACTGTTGACTGTCAGGTCGTAGATAAGAACGTAAAGATCATCCATGCAAAGGAAATCATCTCCGATTCTCAGAAACCGGGATATATCCGACGTGAAGATACCTTATAAACCAAATAAACTGTCAGGAAATAAAAAAATTATTATTTCCTGACAGTTTTATTATCTCCGGTATCCGGTCAAAAACGGAAATCGCCGCTCTTTCCTCCCGTCTTTTCACACAAATGTATATCTTCTATCACCATACGTTTATCTATGGCCTTACACATATCATAAATTGTAAGAAGCGCCGCAGATACTCCTGTAAGCGCCTCCATCTCAACTCCTGTCTTTCCTTCTGTCCTGACCTTGCAGAATGCCTGAATCACCAATTCTTCCGGATATAGTTCAAAAGTAATCTCTGAATTCGTAAGATTCAAAGGGTGGCACATCGGAATCAATTCCGGCGTTCGTTTCGTCCCCATAATCCCCGCCACCTGAGCAACCGTAAGCACATCCCCTTTTTTCACTTTCCGTCCGGCAACCGCGTCAAAAACCTCCCGGCTTACCCGAATATTTCCCTGGGCAAGCGCCGTTCTTTCGGTAATCTCCTTCCCGGAGACATCTACCATTATCGCGTTTCCTTCCTGGTCAAAATGATTGAACTCCATGTCTGTTCATTCCTTATTATTGAATCTCTCTTATCTTCTTACGCAGAGCAAGCACTTCATTCGGAGCGACCGACAGCTCGTCCACTCCGATCTGAATCAGATACTCGGTCAATTCCAGATCCGCCGCCATATCCCCGCATACACTGACATGCTTTTCTTCCAGATGGACATTATTGGTAATAATCCGAATCATCTTAAGAAGCGCCGGATGATGCGTATTATAGTATCTGTCCAGCTTCTCGTTCTGTCTGTCCATCCCCAAAGTAAACTGCAGCAGGTCATTCGTCCCTATACTGATAAAATCTACTTCTCTCGCCAACTCTCCGCTGATCATGACAGCCGCCGGAGTCTCTATCATCGCCCCAATGGCAATGTCTTCGTCGAATGCGGTCTTTTCATTCTTCAATTCCTTCTTAGCCTTCTCAAGCATAAGCTTCGCCACAGTCACCTCGTCAATCGAAGTTATCATCGGAAACATAATAGCCAGATTCCCAAACGCAGACGCACGGAGTATAGCGCGAAGCTGTGTCTTAAACACATCGTCCTTATCAAGCGACACCCTAATCCCCCGGTATCCCATAGCCGGATTCCTGTCTTCTCCCAGATCCAGACAATCCGCCGTCTTGTCTCCTCCGATATCTGCCGTACGTATCACTACTTTCTTAATTCCCATCGACTCCGCCGCCAGCTTATACACCTGAAACTGATATTCTTCCGTAGGCGGTTTTGAACCGCTCTCCATATATAAAAATTCACTTCGGAATAATCCGATACCTCCCGCGTCGCTGCGAAGAACATTCTCTATATCTTCCCTCGTACCGATATTCGCACAGACGTCAATCTTCTGCCCGCTCTGGGTAATATTCTCTTTTCCCTTTAACCGCTCCAGGTTCTGAACCTTTGTATGGTTGCTGTCCTGCTTCTGTTTCATCTTCGTGATCGTCGTATAATCCGGCTCGATATATATCTTTCCTTCAAAACCGTCAACGATAATCGTCTTTCCCTCATAATCCTTCTTAAGAGCTTCTCCAAGCCCAATGACGGACGGTATCCCCTTCGTACGGGCAAGAACGGCCGTATGGGAATTAATCGTCCCGTATCTTGTAACGAATCCCAATACCTTCGTCTTATCAAGCTGAACGGCTTCGCTGGGATAGATCTCTCCCGACGCCAGAATAAAGGGCTCGTCCATCAGCATCTTATCCTTAAAAGTTCTGGACAGGATACGCAATACACGATTGGATACATCCTTGACATCTGCATCATGCCCCTGGATATAATCCTTCCCATTCACTGCCGCCGTCACGATAAATTCCTCCGCAGCCTTCTGAATCGCATATTCTGCGTTCAATTTATGTTCCACTATAATATTCGTGATTTTATCAACCAGATCATGATCCTCCAGAACCATCTGCTGCATCTCAAAAATTGCCGCATTAGCTTCTCCGACTTCTTTCGACGCAGTATCATAAAGTTCTTTTAATTCCTGTATCGCCTTTTTGCGTGCTTTCTGAAAGCGCTGCACCTCTTTTTCCACATCCTTCACATAGATGCGTCTTATCTCTTTCGAGTCCCTCTTAAAAAAGGATAACTTGCCGATCGCAATTCCTTCCGATACTTTTTTCCCCGTTAATGTAATCATACGTCCGTTCCCCTGCCAACTATGTTTCTCTCTCCCAAAATCTAATATTTTCTGATAAAATATACTTTACACTTTTCCGCTCATTTCGTCAAGTAAATTCAATCCGTTGTTTGCCGCCGCAGTTATAAAAAGTGCTGCAAAACATGAAAAAAGATGAAAAATCACTTGACTCATCTATAAATATATGCTAGTGTATTAACTAGTTATCTATAGACTATTCTTATAGATATGCTGATTCCAATTAATTACTATGGAGGGTATTGTCATGAAAGGTACAGTGAAATGGTTCAACAACCAAAAAGGTTACGGCTTCATTTCCGATGAGAGCGGTAACGACGTATTCGTACACTACTCCGGATTGAACATGGAAGGTTTCAAATCTCTGGAAGAGGGTCAAGATGTAGAATACGATGTGACAGAGGGCGCAAAAGGTCCGCAGGCAGTAAATGTAACAAAAATCTAAGCTACACTCTATAATCGTAATTTATGTGTACTTTTTATATATTTATAAATGTGTTACATGATTTAGATATTTAAAAGCACTACATGAAATTGAGATTATGAAGAGACCAGATAACATCTGTTATCTGGTCTTTTTATCTCTGTCAAATAATCTCTGCACCCTGCTATCAGCCAGAACTTCTCTTTTCTAATCTTAACTGGACTTTTACTCCCATAGGATTAACGATAACGCCGTCGCATTCCGGCGGCAGCAGACCGGTAAGTTTCCCCACATCCACAGTCATCGCCTGGAACTTTTTCTCCCTGTCGAATTTCTGAAACTCATGAGGATCCGTAAACAACGGCTGGTACGCCTTTCCTCCTTCTCCTTTCAGCAACAGCACACCCTGGTTCTTGCTTGCCGCGATCAGGAATTTTCCCCTGCCAAAATGCGCCAGCATCTCTTCATACAGGGAACTCAGCTCTTCTGTCATCTCCTGTCCCGGATTCTTGCGAATCTCCTGGACAAAATAGATCGCCGTCAGATGAAATTGCGGGTTCTCCACCAATATCTGACCTTTCGGAAGCTGATCCGGACTGACTCTCCGAACCAATTCCTCTAACTGTATAGCGATCCGCATAGGCGTTCCGTCGTCAACTACAATACAGTTTACACCCATCGGATACAGACTGGTATAAAACATCAGAAAACTTTTCTTCTCTACCTTGATAACCTGAAGAGGCGCCTTCTCTTTCAAAAATCTGTCGGCGCCTTTTCTGGCATTCTCTTCAGAATAAAACAAGAAAATCTGATCGTCATAAGTCTCGGAGTCGCATTCCACATAAGGCAAATTCGTTATTCTGCTCAAAAGAACATAGACAGCCTCCGCAGTCTTAAGCTTCTCCAAAGTCGATATCTTTCTGTTCATACTCAACTTACTCTTTCTTTCAATAATTTCTTCGTAAGTTTCTTCGCCTTTTTCTTACATTTTCCGCAGCCCTTGCCGACCTTTGTGATCTTCTTAACTTCCTTGAAAGAATCCGCGCCGCTCTTTACCGCGTCCGCAATATCGCCCCTGGTCACTTTCCGGCAAGAACAGATAACTTTCTTACGATTCATAACTAAAGCACCAGGGACGGTGCGGAGTATACCCGCGCGCCCAGCTCGTTATCCAACAAGTAGAGACTCTTCGGATCATCGCCGAATAATTCAAACTTCTTCACCAGGTTATCTGCGTTCGTCTCCTCTTCTCCTTGTTCCTTAACGAACCAATCCAGGAACTGCATCGTACGAAAATCTTTCACGGAATATGCCGCGTCATAGATATTATGTATCAGACCTGTCACATATTGCTCATGCTTCAAGCCCTCTGCCAGTACGGATTTGGCGCTCTCAAGAACAACCGCCGGTTTGTCGATCGCCTCTAAGACGGCCCTCTCTCCGTTATTCTGCAGATACTGGATGAAGAGCATGGCATGATCCCTCTCCTCCTGCGCCTGAATCTTGTACCAGTTACCGAATCCGTCCAATCCATTGTCATAATAATAGTTGGAAAAATCCAGATACAAATACGCGGAATAAAATTCCTTGTTCACCTGCTGGTTTAATAATTCTACTACTTTTTTATCTAACATGATGTATATTGCCTCCCTTAATATCTTTCAATTTTTTATTATACACATCATCTCTGCCATTTTCAAGACCCAGATCTACTGGTTCGCGCGATACGCCTCGTCGGCGCTGTATACGTCGAATCCGCTGCCTTTCAGAATATCTGTTACCCGGGCGGGATCATCGCTCTTAAGTACCGCCGCCGCGTCGTTGCCATTTGCAAACGCATACATATATTCTACATTCACTTCGCCCTCAACGATCTGGTGCATCGCCTTGCTCAGAGAGCCCGTTGCATGCGGTACCCGAAGCGCCACGACATCCGTAAGCATCGCCGTAATTCCCGCCTCTTTAAGCGCTGTACGGCCCTTCTGCGGGTCGGAAACGATCATACGGAGCATTCCATAGTCCGAGGTATCCGCAAGGCTTAAAGCCACGATATTTACTTCATTTTCCGCAAGGACTTTTAATACGTCGTCAAGACGGCCTTCCCTGTTCTCTAAAAAAACTGACAATTGCTGAATTGTATTGCTTTCACCCATGGTACTTTCCTCCTCTTACAGCTCTCTGTTATCAATGACACGTTTTGCCTTGCCCTCGCTTCTCTGGATCGTCTTAGGCTCGACAAGCTTCACTCTTACAGATACGCCGAGCGCCTGCTTCAGTACTGCTCCGACCCTGTTCTTCAGCTCGTCCAGTTTACGGATCTCATCAGAGAAATATTTTTCATCCACTTCTACCATGACAGTCAGAACGTCCAGATTATTCTCACGGTCAACGATAAGCATATAGTGAGGCGCTACGCCGCCTCCCATAGAGAGAAGCGCCGTCTCAACCTGAGTCGGAAATACATTGACCCCGCGGATGACCTTCATATCGTCGGTTCGTCCGGTGAACTTCTGAATCCTCGGCAGAGTTCTTCCGCATTCGCAGACACCGTGTTCAATACTCGTAAGATCCTTGGTCCGGTAACGGAGAAGCGGCATTCCTTCCTTCGCAAGCGTCGTAAATACAAGCTCTCCCGTCTCGCCTTCCGCACATGCAGAATGATCCGCGGGATTTAAAATCTCCGGATAGAAATAATCTTCATATACATGCAGTCCTTTGTGATGGATACAATCCATAGCCACGCCCGGTCCCGTAATCTCACACAGTCCATAAATATCGAAACTGTTAATATGAAAGATACTCTCAATCTTCTTACGCATCTCATCCGTCCATGGTTCCGCGCCGTTGACACTTGCTTTAAGCTGCAGCCGGTCCACAATTCCGGCTTCCTGCGCCGCTTCCGCAAGATACAATGCATAAGAAGGCGTACATCCGAAAGCCGTCGCTCCAAAATCTTCCATACACATAAGCTGGCGCTTTGTATTGCCTGCAGACATCGGAATCGCCATAGCGCCGAGCGCCTTCGCGCCCAGGTCCAGCCCCATGCCGCCGGTGAAGAGTCCATAGCCGTAACATACATGGATCCTGTCTTCCGACGTCAATCCTGCCATTGAAAGACCTCTCGCCACGCACTCGCCCCATACGTCCACGTCCTTCTGTGTATAGGACGCCAGAGTTAACTTACCGGTGGTTCCCGAAGTACCCTGCACACGAGCGATCTTCTCCTTGGGAACCGCCAGCAGCCCGAAGGGATAATTGTCCCTTAAGTCTTCCTTAGTCGTGAAGGGAAGCTTGTTAATGTCTTCGATACCTTTGATATCGCCGGGCTCTACCCCAAGTTCATCCATCTTCTTACGGTAGAATTCCACATGTTCATATACATTCTTCACTTGCTTTACAAGACGCTCGCTCTGAAGCGCGCTCATCTCATCTCTGCTCATACACTCAATCTTAGGATCTCTGATTAATTCTTTCCAGTTTTCTATCGCTACTGCTGCCATTTTCTCATACTCCTGTTCTATTTTCATTTTTACTTTGGTTATCCACTAAATCTGTTTTCCTGCGCCAACCTGTAAAAATACCCTTCGCCCTCTGTTGGCGGACAAGCCTCCCTCGACAGTGACATTCTGCCGACGGCGCTGTTGGTTCAGAGATGTACTATGACTCCAGGTGATATCCCACGTCAAATGCTTTCTTATTGATCTCTATCGTCTTTGGCGGAACGGTATGCTCAATCACGTCATACCACTCTTCCTTCGTAAAATCCATATGCTGTGCCGCAATTCCCAGCACGATCAGGTTAAAGACTCTTGGGTTACCAAGCTTCTTAGACTCTTCCGTGGCATTTACCGCATAGACCTTATGTTCCTTTTTCAAGGTCTCTATGATTCCCTGCGGATATTCGGCCGCGCCGATCACTACCGGAATCGGATCTATCCTCCAGTCATTCACAATCAGCGCGCCGTCTTTCTTAAGAAAATGCGCGTATCGAAGCGCTTCCAGTCTTTCGAACGCAATCAGGACATCCGCCTGCCCTTCTTCTACGATGGGCTCCGCCACCTTCTCGCCGTAACGGACAAATGTTACCACACTTCCGCCCCTCTGCGCCATGCCATGTACCTCGGAGAGCTTCACGTCATAACCTCCCGCAGTGGCAAGACCTCCTAATATTCTGCTGGTCAGGAGGGTTCCCTGTCCTCCGACTCCGACAATCATAATATTCTTCGCCGCCATTATCTGTCACCTGCCTTCACTAATTCAATCGCGCCAAATTTACACAGATCTTTGCAAAGCCCACATCCTGTACACATGGTATCATCAATACAGATTGTTCCATTCTCCCTCTTCGTCATGGCCGGACATCCCGGTTTCATACACATGCCGCATTTCTTACACTGATCTTCATGCGCAATATACAAAGGCTTCTTCTCCTTACTGAGCAGTACGCACGGCGTCTTCGTGATAATCACAGACACTTCATCCCTTGCGACTTCTTCTTTGATCACTGCCTCTAATCTTTCCAGATCAAATGCATTGACTTCCGTCACATACTTCACGCCGACGGCACGGCAGAGAGCCGGAATATCGATCGCGTAGGCAGGATCTCCCTGCAGAGTCTTTCCGGTCGCCGCATGATCCTGATGCCCGGTCATGCCTGTGGTCGAATTATCCAGTATCAGCACTGTTCCGGTCGCCTTATTATATGTCATATTCATCAGAGAATTCACGCCTGTATGCAGGAACGTAGAATCACCGATCGCCGCTACCCAGTTCTTTATGTATTCTTTTCCTTTTGCTTTCTCCATCCCATGAAGTGTCGAGATACTCGACCCCATACACATCGTCGTGTCAACCACACTGAGGGGTGCGACAGCGCCTAACGTATAACATCCGATATCTCCCGCCACATGAAGATTCAGCTTCTTCACTACATAATAGACGCTTCTATGGGGACATCCCGGACAGAGAATCGGCGGTCTTACCGGAACCTGCGCCGGTTCTGCGATCTTGAGATCTTCTCCAAGGATTGCCCTGCGGATCATGTTCGCGCTGTACTCTCCCTGTACGGTAAAGAGTTCTTTCCCTGCCGCCTTGATTCCCCAGGATTTCACCTGTTCTTCGATAACAGGATCCAACTCTTCGATTATATATAACGTCTCTACTTTCGACGCAAAGTCTTCGATTAATTTCTTTGGCAGCGGATTCACCATACCTAGCTTTAAAACAGACGCATTCGGCAGGACTTCCTTCACATATTGATAGGGAATACCGCTGGTAATCACGCCGATCTTGGCGCTGTTCATCTCTACCCTATTAATAGGAAGAGTATTTGCCGCTTCCGCCAGCTCTAAGTTCCGCTTCTCAATCTCAACATGGCGAAGTTTCGCATTTACAGGCATCATAACCGTTCTGCGGATATCCTTCTCATAAGGCTTATCTTCTACTTCCCGCCTCTCGTCAAGCTCCACGATTCCCTGGGAATGCGCAAGCCTCGTCGTAGTACGGAACACAAAGGGGCGGTCGAACCTCTCGCTCAGCTCAAAAGCCTGCTTCATGAATTCCTTCGCCTCAGCGCTGTCTGATGGTTCCAATACAGGGAGCTGCGCCGCCCGCGCCACCATCCTGGTATCCTGCTCGTTCTGAGAACTGTATAACCCCGGATCATCGGCAACCACGATGACCAAGCCGCCGCTAACCCCCATATAGGACACGCTGTATGCCGGGTCCGCCGCAACGTTGAAACCTACATGCTTCATGCAGGACATCGCGCGAGCTCCTGCAAGAGACGCGCCCACTGCAACCTCCGTCGCAACTTTTTCATTCGGCGACCACTCACAGTACAGATCGTCCTTATACTGTACCAGATATTCACTGATCTCGGTACTTGGAGTACCGGGGTATGCGGCGGATACCTTCACTCCCGCCTCATAAGCGCCCCTGGCAATCGCCTCGTTGCCGAGCATAATGACTCTCTTCTTTTCTGACATTCTATATTCCATCCTTTCGTAACTTTATCTGCCTGTGCATCATAAAAAGGATTCTCACCCGCACAAATAGAAATTCCTTAATAGTATACCATAATACTTTTCCTGATTAAAGTGTTAATTTTTGAAACTTACTTGTTTTTAACTCTTATATTTGTCCTTTACTATGGCATTTGCAAGTATAGTTCCCGACCTTTACCCGAATGACTGCAACTGCCTTCTCAATCTTTGGATTGGTTGTAAATTCCGGAAAATCTTTTCCTGTCTGATGCTTCATAATCACCCCGAGGGCTTTCAATTTCTCCTCCGGTTCTTCCACTATCTCCGCCTTTCCGTCTCCGATCACGCTCCCGTAATAATAGCTGTACTGACAGGGAACCCGCCCTTCCGCTAATTCATGTCTGCAGTCCATCTCAATACCTACCTCCGGATTCTTTCTGATCAATTCTAATTTCCTTCCCTCTCCGGCGCCATGAAAATACAAGATCAGACTGTCTCCCTCAAATTCATATCCAAAATTCATCGGTACTATGTAGATCCGACTGCCGTCTGCCATTCCCAGCCGGCATACTTTACAGGTATCAAGAATCTCCTGTATCTCTTCCATATTCTTAACTTCGCGGTCGTCTCTTCTCATCTTTCCTTTATTCCTCTCTTACATATCTTATTCATATTTTTGGTATTGCCTGCAGGATTCCGGAAATATATATCAGGACGCCTTACAGATCAAACAGAGACAATTGGTTCGATTCCGGCAGACCCTTAAGGATTCCCAGATTCACCATACAGTCTATTACCGTCTTACTCGCTTTCGTCCGCTGGCGGAAATCATCCAGCGACAGATAAGGTCCGTCCTTCGACGCTTCCTCCACCGCTTCCGCCGCCTTGTCTCCCATACCCTCGATACTGACCAGCGGCGGCATCAGTTTTCCGTTTACGATCAGGAATTTCGACGCCTTTGCCTGGTAGATATCCATAGGTTCGAACTCATATCCCCGGGCATACATCTCCTGCACCAGCCTCATATCCTTCATGGTATCCTGTTCCTTCTTGCTTAAAGTATTTGAACGCCTGTTATACTCGTCGATATGACGGTTCAGATTCTCCTTCCCCTGACACATCAGCTCATAGGAAAATGCATCCGCGCGGATTCCGAAATAAGCGCCATAATATGCCAGCGGATAATTAATCTTGCAATACGCGATTCGATACGCCATCATGACATACGCCGCCGCATGTGCTTTCGGAAACATATACTTGATCTTCTCACAGGACCAGACATACCAGTCCGGTATGTCATGCGCCTTCATATCCTCTTTAAACTGCGGCCACTCCTTACATTTTCCCTTAGCCACGGCCCCTTTCCTGACTCTCTCCATTATGGTAAAAGACTGCTCGGAATCCATTCCCTTATTGATCAGATAAGTCATAATATCATCACGGGTACAGATCGCCGTGGATATCGTCGCCTTCCCGGAGCGTATCAGTTCCTGCGCGTTATTAAGCCACACGTCCGTCCCGTGGGACAATCCGGAGATACGGATCAGGTCCGACAGAGTCTGAGGCTTCGTGTCCACCACCATCTGTATAACGAAATCTGTTCCGAACTCCGGTATCCCAAGACACCCTACCGGACATCCCCCGATATCATCCGGCGTGATACCCAGAGCCGACGTATCGTGGAACAGAGAGATCACTCCCTTATCGTCCAGAGGGATCTTCGTGGCGACAAACTTATTGTCCGTCTCATTATATTCATTCTCCATAGCCGGGGAGCTGATATACTCCTCCAGCGTCTTGATCATCGTCGGATCATCATGGCCCAGGATATCCAGTTTCAGCAGATTGTGGTCGATGGAATGATAGTCGAAATGTGTGGTCACGATATCCGTATTCATATCGTTCGCCGGATGCTGTACCGGCGTAAAGGTATTGATCTCTTCCCCAAGGGGGAGAACGATGATACCGCCCGGATGCTGTCCGGTGCTTCTGCGGATCCCTGTGCAGCCAAGCACGATACGGTCAATCTCACATTTACGCTTGCCCTGTCCCCGCTCCACAAAATAATTCTTCACATAGCCGAACGCCGTCTTATCCGCCAGCGTTCCGATGGTTCCCGCCCGATAGGTCTGCCCGGCTCCGAATATGACTTCCGTATATTTATGAGCAAGACTCTGATAATCTCCGGAGAAATTAAGATCGATATCCGGCTCCTTATTTCCTTTGAATCCAAGGAACGTCTCAAAAGGAATGTCGAACCCGTCCTTCATCAGGGACTCGCCGCATACGGGACACGGCTTATCCGGCATATCCCATCCGCATCCTCCTGCATATTGCCTCACTTCCTCGGAATCAAAATCACTGTAATGGCATTTCTTACAATAATAATGAGGACTTAAGGGATTCACCTCTGTGATTCCCGCCATCGTAGCGACAAAAGAAGAACCGACGGAACCTCTGGAACCCACCAGATAACCGTCTTCGTTGGACTTCCACACTAATTTCTGCGCGATGATATACATTACGGCAAATCCGTTTGAAATGATGGAATTCAATTCTCTTTCCAACCGCTCCGTCACCACAGGAGGCAAATCTTTTCCGTACATAGAATGCGCTTTCTGATAACAGATCTCCCGCAGCAACTTATCCGAATCCGGGATCACCGGCGGACATTTGTCCGGCCGCACAGGTGTGATCCGCTCCACCATATCTGCGATCCGGCAGGGATTATCGATCACAACCTCCTGAGCTTTAGCGGAGCCAAGATACTCGAATTCCTCCAACATCTCGTCCGTAGTACGCAGAAACAGCGGAGACTGCTTGTCCGCATCGCCGAATCCTTTTCCCGCCATGATAATCCGACGGTATACCTCGTCCCCCGGATCCATAAAATGTACGTCGCAGGTTCCCACTACCGGCTTGTTAAACCGTTCCCCTAATTCCACGATCTTCCGATTAATCTCCTTTAGATCCTCTTCATCCTGAACCTTTGTTATCTTTTCGCTGTCAATCATGAACCGGTTATTCCCGAGAGGCTGGATCTCCAGATAGTCATAGAAATTCACGATCTTCGCAATCCGCTCCTCCGACTTCTCATTCAAAAGCGCCTGATAAAGTTCTCCCGCCTCACAGGCGCTTCCCACAATCAACCCTTCTCTGTACCTGGAAAGCTCGCTCTTTGGAATTCTCGGTCTCCTGGCATAATATTCCAGATGGGATTTGGACACCAATGTGTAGAGATTTACTCTGCCTACTTCATTCTTCGCAAGAATGATCACGTGATATGTCGGCAGCTTCCTGACCGCGTCCGCATTGTTAGAACCAAACTGATTCAGCTTCATAAGATCAGTAATGCCCCGCTCCCGAAGCATCTCGATAAATCTTACGAATATCTCTGCCGTCGCGCCGGCGTCATCCACCGCCCGGTGATGATTCTCCAAAGAAATATGAAGCGCGTTCGCTACAACATTAAGCTTATATTTAGACAGGGTCGGAAGCAGGATTCTCGCCATGGCAACCGTATCCACGTAAGTAAAATCCGGCATGATATCCTGATATCTGCAATTCTGCTCAATAAAACCCACATCAAAAGACGCGTTGTGCGCTACCAGCGCCGCATCCCCGACAAATGCAAGAAATTCAGGAAGTACGGCCCCGATATCCGGCGCTTCTAAGACCATCTCATCCGTGATGCCGGTAAGCTGCGTGATCTGGAAAGGAATCGGTACTTTAGGATTAACAAAGGTACTGAACTTATCCGTGATCTTCCCCTGTTCTACCTTCACGGCGCCGATCTCAATAATCTTGTCTTTAACCGGACTGAAACCAGTCGTCTCAAGATCGAATACCACATAAGCGCCGTTCAGAGACTGCCCCTTCTCATTCACGGCCACATCTGTCAGATCATCCACCAGATAACCTTCCACACCATAGATTACTTTAAAGGGATCGTCCTTATCCAGCGATTCAATGTAATGGTTCGCATCCGGGAACGACTGCACAACGCCGTGATCCGTGATCGCCAGCGCCTTATGCCCCCAGTCATGCGCTCTCTTTAACAGATCTTTTACCTCTGTCACGCCGTCCATGTCGCTCATCTTCGTATGACAATGAAGCTCCACCCGTTTTTTCGGCGCAGTATCTTTCCTGGATTCCGTAAAATCACTGATCTTTCGGATACCCGCCACTGATGAAATGATCAGTTCCCCGTCGAATTTGTCGATGTTAGTCACGCCTTTAATCTTCAGGAACGCGCCTGTCTTCACTTCACTTAAGATATCCGGAAGCCGGTCATTCGGCAAGAATAATTTAATCGTGATCGTATCCGTAAAATCCGTCACAGAAAAGATAACGATCGTCTTTTCGTTACGGATCTCACGGGTATCAAAACTAATCACCTTCCCACGGAAAGTGATCTCACCCATCTCTCCGACAACCTGGGAGAGTTCTATCGGATCATCGTCAAAATTACGCCCATAGACCAGATTCGGATCATCGGAAGACTTTCCCCAGCCGCCTCTTTGCAGACCTTTCGAGAATCTCTTCGTTCCTCCGAAAGATTTATCGGATTGAACCGTCTTGCTTTTAGACTGCCGGGATATCCCCTCTTTGGAAGCATCGCCGGAAGCGTCCTTTGATATACCTGGCGTCTGGCTTCCTGTGTTCTGCCCTGATACTCCGGCGCCAATAACTTCTTTCTCCCCCGTCTGATATTCCTCTCCGGATGTCCGCTCTTTCTGAATCGCCGCATTGTTCTTAAGGATCTCTTCTACTTCCTGCTTTAGTTTAACATCGTTATATTTTAAAGCGCTCTCCTTCGGCTTCTCATACTGTACTTTTATCTCAATCGGCCGGCTGAACCTATGATGGAACACATCCGTCAGATAGGTTGTAATGGCTTCCTTCTTTCCCTGTGCAACAATAGAATCCCGAAGAGTAAGACACAGGATATTCTCATCTTCAAACTCATAACTGGAATTCTGGAGCATACTGCGCTCCACCACGCTGCGCCGGTCAAGCTCCAAAAGGAAACTGTCAAAGTATTCATCCATCAGATTCTCCGGCGTATACTGTTCGGACAAGTCATACTGCTCTTTCACCTCTACCCGGATATAGCTGCGTCCGAATAACTGTTCCTTGAGCCTTTGCTCTATCTCATAGACACATTTCTTCCTGAGGAGATGTCCGCAGCATAGGTGTACTTTGATAAAATCCCTGTCAGAATTCGTCGCCACCTTGGTGACTTCTACACCCTCGAACATTCGGCGAAGATCGTCGTCTACTTTTAATGTGGGAAATACTTCAAAGAATGGTTTACTCATTCCAATTCAACAACTCCTGTCTCAACGTCTCTAATAACTGATCTTCTCTTACCTTCTTCACGATCTCGCCTTTTTTAATCAGCAGTCCTTCGCCGATACCGCCTGCGATGCCGATATCAGCCTCCTTCGCCTCGCCCGGCCCGTTCACCACGCAGCCCATAACCGCCACTTTGATATCCAGAGGAATATCCTCGACCATCTGTTCCACCTGATTTGCAAGACCGATCAGGTCAATCTTCGTCCTTCCGCAGGTTGGGCAGGACACCACCTCGATACCGCCCTTTCTAAGCCCCAGCGTTTTAAGAATCAGTTTAGCGGACTTGATCTCTTCCACCGGATCTCCCGTTAAGGATACCCGTACCGTATCACCGATTCCCTGATTCAGAATCAGCCCCAATCCGATCGAAGACTTGATATTTCCTGCCAGAAGCGTCCCCGCTTCCGTAATGCCTATATGGAGAGGATACGGACACTCCCTGGCAATCAGTTCATGTGCTTTTACGCACATCATAACATCCGAAGATTTGATACTGACCACCAGATTATCATATCCCATTCTCTCGATCATATGTACCTTATCCATGGCGCTTTCTACCAATCCTTCTGCCGTCACGCCGCCGTATCGTTCCACCAGGGACTTCTCCAAAGAACCGCTGTTGACCCCCACCCGGATCGGCACGCGATATTCCTTCGCCTTATCCACCACAGCCTGTACCCTGCTCTCATCCCCGATATTTCCCGGGTTGATCCTGATCTTGTCCGCTCCATATTCAATCGCTGCGACAGCAAGCCGGTAATCAAAATGAATATCCGCAACCAACGGAATATGAATCTTCTCCTTGATCCCCGCGATCGCCTGCGCCGCTTCCATCGTGGGCACGGCACAACGGATAATTTCGCATCCTGCTCTCTCAAGCGCAAGTATCTGCGCCGCAGTTTCTTCCACATTTTCCGTCTTCGTATTTGTCATAGACTGAATCGCGACAGGGCTCCCTCCCCCGATCACAACATCTCCGATCCGAACCTTCCTCGTCTCATCTCTATACATACCTCTCACCACTCCTTCCTTCTCTGAAAATATTCTACCCCTCCACCGCATAATTTGTTCGGTTAGAGGGGTATCTTATCACTCTTTTATCAATATCAGCTGCTCGCCATACTCTCGTTCCGTCAAAGTCAGCTGTTCCTGATCCACGCTATAATCAAATGTTGTCATCACCGTCGAAAGCGCTCGCCTGACCTCTTCTTCTGTAAACTGGCCGTCTGTCTTATCGGCTATCTTCCCAAACCCCGATTCATCCGCGGTGATCGTAATCGTCTTCTCTTCCTTATCGAGCGTATATCTCATATCCATATCCACGCCGGAATTTTCTCTCTCTTCCTCCGGAATCGTAATCACCATAGAACCGTTCTTCATAATAGACATGTAGAAGCTTCCGTCTTCATCCGCCCAATTGCCTTCTAATGGATTCGTCATAAATAATTTCATCAGCAGCAGGATCACCCCCACGATGATCAGAATCGTAGAAACCGCGGTAACGATTCTCCATATCTTACTTCTCTTTTCTTCATCATCCCTCGCAATCATCTGTCTGGTCCCACTCCTTCTCTATCTTTTCCTTCTTCCATTATATGTGCTTTTTCTGCCTGTGTCAACGGATGGCTTATAGCCCTTACCCTTCTGTTTCAACCAGCAGATAGAATCCCTTATCCGTCTTTTCAATCTTTCGGATAATTCCCTTCCGGGCAAAGATCCGATCACTGGTCCTATAGATTCCCGACATGGCGATCGACGGCTCCACCAGATAGGTATACTGGCCCGTCACCGCGCTTCGTTCGCTGATCTCAACCTCCTGTCCCTCTTCTACGAGTCCCTCTCTTTCCATCTTAAACCGATCCTGCCTCATAAACCGCCCTTCTTTTTCCACTACTTCATTATCATCTTTATCCAAGTTCTATTCTTTCACAAACCTGTGGTAAATATATGCGTTCGCGGCCTCTTCCTGGCTGTCGTCCAGAGCCGCAAGCTCCGTCGGACCGTATTTTCTCTCCAGCGCTTTTTGAATCAGATAATCACAGATCTGAGGATTCTTCGGAAGAAGCGGGCCGTGCAGGTAAGTCCCAATCACATTCTTATAAACGACGCCTTCATAGCCGCTTTTCCCGTCGTTGCCAGAACCATACAGCACCTTTCCGAAGGGTTTGTTATCATTAATATAGGTCCTTCCGCCGTGGTTCTCAAACCCGACCACCGGCATGTCTGCCAGATCGCTCTTAAGCACGATATTGTCGATCAGGCGCCCTTCCTCCTGTTCCGTATAGATGTCTACCAGATTCAGCCCCTCTATCATCCCCTGCTCCGTCTTATAGTACTTCCCCAGAAGCTGATAGCCGCCGCAGACCGCAATCACTACGCCGTCGTCTTCTACATATTCCCGGAACTGCTCCCTGATCTTAAGGAGATTCCCGCACACAATTGCCTGCTCCCTGTCGGAACCTCCGCCCAGGAGAACGATATCCAACTTCGAGAAATCAATCGTATCCCCTGTATTAAACTCGACCGTCTCTGCATCAATTCCCCGCCAGATACACCTCTTCATCATGCATGCGATATTGCCCCGATCTCCATACAGGTTCAAAAGATCCGGATAGAGGTGGCCGATGACAACCTTCTTCCCTGTCCTCTCCATCACTTTTCCCCCTCCAATCTCTTTAACACATTCCTGGTACTAAAAAGAGCCGTATAATTCACAAGCACATACAGATTGCCGCAGCCGTCGGCAATCCTCCTGCGAATCGCCTTCTCAACGTCTGGTTCTGACATTGCCGGAATATCCACATATTTCATACGAAGCCCCATGTCATAACAGCGGATTCCGCTGACCGTGACGGAACTGATCTTATCCTCCTTGAACCGGTCAAAATCCACATCCCACAGCCAGGATACATCCGTTCCGTCCTGGGCATTGTCGTTAATGACAATGACGATGTCCTTAAGAGCCTCATCCTGCATAACCGCAGAGATATTCTGATTAAAGCCCGCCGGATTTTTCGCCAGATTCAACGTGACTTTCACATTCTGTACCCGGAAACTTTCCATCCTGCCGTTCTCCGGATTAAATCTTGAGAGCATCTCATTAAAATGTCCCGCTTCAAGTCCTCCCGTCCGCATCGCCGCGTATGCAGCCAGTATATTATATACATTATAAAATCCTTTATAACTTGCGCGGATTCTCTTCCCTTCCACAGTAAACGCCAGACCCTCCCCGATCTCAACGTCTCCTGCCTCAAACAGGACGTCGGGTCTTCGAAAATCACACTGCGTACAGGCATAGTCGCCAAGCTGGCTGTAATGATAAAACCGATAGGAAAGAGGCGCGCCGCAGCATTTGCAGAACCGTCCTTCCCTGATCTCCCGGGAATCCCCGTCATCCGTCACTTGCTCACTTATCCCGTATGTCACATAATCATTTCCGCTGTCCATGGCCAGATAAGCCGACAGCGCGTCGTCCCCATTCACAATCACCTTCATCTTCGGCGCAGACTGCATGACTTCTTTCAGGATATTCATCGTAATATCAATCTCTCCATAGCGGTCCAACTGATCCCGGAACAGATTCGTAAGAACCATATAATCCGGTTTAAAATGTGGAAACACTCTCCTGGTTGACGCTTCATCGATCTCGATACAGGCATAATCCGCCTTCAGATTACCGCCGATTCCGGCGCTTAAGGCAAATGCGGCCGCCACACCGTTAAGCATATTTGAACCGGTATGGTTGCATACAACCCGACACCCCTCTGCTTCGATCGCCGCGCAGAGCATATTATTCGTCGTTGTCTTTCCATTCGTCCCGCATACGATAAAGATATCCTTCTTCACCTGACCCGCAAGGTCTCTTAATATAGACGGACAGATCCGAAGCGCGATCTTCCCCGCCCATGTAACGCCTTGCCGATGAAAAACATGGACACTGACTTTTTCCGTAATTTTAGCCGCCCAGACGGCCAGCATTCTGCGTAATCTCATATTTCTGGTTATCCCTTTTCTGAATATAGATCATTATACTTCCAGCAATCTCTCAATATCCCCTGGTTCCGGCATAGAGCGGATCGCCCCTTTCTTCATCGTGATCAGCGCCGCGCCTGCATTGGCATAAGTCAGGATATCTCCAAGCTTTTCTTCCGTCAGATTGTCAAGACCATGCGTCAGCACGCCGTTGATCGCGCAGCCGCAGAAAGTATCTCCGGCGCCGGTGGTCTCGATTGCTTTCACCGTAAAACCTTTGCGTTCCACACGCAGATCTTTATAATACGCCCGGCTTCCTTCCTTTCCCATGGTCAGGAAAATAAGGGGGATCTGATACTTATCCTGAAGATAGCGGATTCCCTCGTCATAATCTTCCTTTCCCGAGACAAATTGAATCTCATTGTCGGAAATCTTCAAAACATCGCAATATTGGAACCCATACTCCATCTGCTCTTTCGCTTCATCCAATGAACGCCAGAGCGGAGGACGTAAATTCGGATCGAAGGTGATCAGACATCCCGCCTCCTTCGCCGTCTCTAACGCTTTCTTTGTCGCCGCCTTCACCGGCTCGTCTGTCATAGACAATGTTCCGAAATGAAAGACCTTAGACTGACGGATCAATTCATAATCCACATCCGTCTCCTTAAGCATCATATCCGCGCCGGGCTTACGATAAAAAGAGAACTCCCGGTCGCCGTCCGGAAACGTATGCACAAATGCCAGCGTGGTAGGAATCTCCTGGTCGAAAATCAATCCCTTTGTCTCGATTCCCAGCTCTTCGATCGTGCCCTTTAAGAGACGTCCGAACTGATCCTCCCCGACTTTTCCTATGAAAGCCGTCTTTTTTCCTAATTTATTCAACATCGCCAGCACATTGCAGGGCGCGCCGCCGGGGCACGCTTCAAATAGATTATTCCCCTGTTCGCTCTGTCCATTCATCGTAAAGTCAATTAACATCTCGCCCATTGCAGTTACGTCATATCGTTTGTCCATGTCATAATCTCCTTCTTTCCACTTCTGTGTTTGTATGTATTTTAACATACCTTGTTAGACTGTGCAACTCCCCGGCGCGATATGAAGAAAGCTGCCGCAAGCGTCAAACCAACGCGGCATATGGTATCGTTACAACGATAGTCACAACCATACGCCGCAAAATCACTACGCTTTGCAGCAGCCTTATACAAATATCTTTGATACTCTTATCCATTTCCTCCAGTGCAGAATTACCCCAGGACATGTACTCCGCCAAGAAGCACATAGGAGATAAACCACATGATCACCGTCGCCATACAGATACCTAATATAACAGCCGGAAACGCCTTCTTAAATTTCACGCCAAGCAGAGCCGCAATCAAGGAACCGGTCCATGCCCCTGTTCCCGGAAGCGGAATCCCCACGAACAGTACCAGTCCCCAGAACTCGTATTTTTCAATCTTATCGCTCTTACTCATCGCCTTGGATTCCAGCTTATCAACCATAGGCTTGAAGATCTTCGTCCCTTTCATCCAATTAAAAACCGGTGTGATCAAAAGCAGGATAAAAGGTACCGGAATAATATTTCCTATGATACACAGCGGCAATGCCTTTGCCACAGGCACGCCGAGCAGAGGCCCCGCGACCAGAAGAGCCCCTCGAAGTTCCAGGATCGGTATCATCGATATGATGAATACGATCGCTTCCTTGCCCACGCTCCCACCAAGGGCGTCAATAATGCTCTGTACTAATGTTTCAGTCATAGACAATCTCCTTTATATTTCTTAAGAAACTTAAATAATTCCTCCATCTCTTCCCTTGTTCCGATTGTAATCCTCAAATACTGCTTAATTCTCCCGCTGCCCCAATACCTGACATAGATACCGTTCTCCTTCAGCGCCTCGAATAATCTCTTTGCATCGTACCGGGGATGGGTAACAAAGATAAAATTAGCGTCGGAATCAAGGCAACAGAAGCCAAGCTTCTCTAACTCCTCCTTCGCCCATTCTCTTGTATGAATAATCTTACGGATTCCTTCCTCAAAATATGCCTGGTCTTTCACCGATTCCACACCGCATACCAAAGCCGCCTGATTCATCGTATACGAATTAAAAGAATACTTTGCGTCTTGAAGATACTTGATCAGCGCCGGGCTGCCGATCGCATATCCGATCCGCATACCGGCCATAGATCTTGCTTTGGAAAATGTCTGAACCACGATCAGGTTATCATATTTATCCACCAACTCTATCGCGGAACATCCTGCAAAGTCAATATAAGCTTCATCAATAATCACAACGACGTCCTGATTTGCCCTGACGATATCCTCAACCATATCCAGTTCTTCATATATCCCGGTGGGCGCGTTCGGATTCGGAAAGATAACGCCGCCGTTTTCCTTATCATAATCTTCCTTCACAATTCGGAAATCAGCATCCAACTTCTGACATTCATAAGGAATCCGATAAAGCTCGGCCCAGACCTTATAGAAGGAATATGTAATATCCGGAAATAAGATCGGCTTTTCTGAGTTAAAAAAAGTCAGAAAACACATCGCAAGCACATCATCGGATCCGACGCCCACAAATACTTGCTCCGGCTTCACATGATAGAAATCTGCCAGCGCTTCTACCAACGGCCCGCATGTAGGATCAGGATATAACCTGAATCTGTCCGTATCCATCTCTTTTAACGCTTTTTCCACTCCCGGCGCAGGCGGATAAGGATTCTCATTCGTATTCAGTTTGATCACCTTATTCTGGGGCTGCTCTCCCGGCACGTAAGGTTCTGCCTTTCGGATATTTTTCTCATATGCTCTCATAATTTCATTTCCCTAAAAATATTCTTTTGCCAGCTCCATGAACTTCGGCAGTGAATTCACGATCGTCTCATAAGCCACACAGTAAGCAAGCCTTACATACCCCGGACATGCAAAGGAGCTTCCCGGAACTAAAAGCAGATGATACTTCTTCGCGGCCGCACAGAACTCCTTCTCATCCGCGATCGGAGACTTCACAAAGAGATAGAACGCCCCCTCCGGCTTGATACACTCGAATCCGCACTCCCTCAACCCGTTATATAACGTCTCACGGTTCCTGTTATAGAAGGAAATATCCGTCTTCTCATTGATGCACTTTGCAACCACCTTCTGTTGCAGCGTAGGCGCATTGACAAATCCTAAAATACGCGTCGCCACATTCGCCGCCGCCAGTACATCCTCGCTGTCCTTCACCTCATCCGGGATCACCAGATAGCCGATACGCTCTCCCGGAAGCGACAGGGACTTACTGTAAGAATATCCCACGATCGTGTTGGCATAATACTTTGTAAGGTATGGAACCTCGGCTCCGTCATAGACCAGCTCGCGGTACGGCTCATCAGAGATAAGGTATATATCTGTCCCATACTCTTTCTGCTTTTCCTCCATGACCGCGGCCAGCTTCTTTATCGTATCCTCAGAGTATACAACACCTGTAGGGTTATTCGGCGTATTTACGATCACCGCCTTCGTCTTCGGCGTGATCTTCTGCTTGAATTCGTCAAGCTTCGGCTGGAAATCTACCATGTTCGGTGAGACTTCCACCAGTACACCGTCATAATTATTCGTATAAGAACGGTACTCTCCAAAATATGGTGCAAAGGCAATCACCTCATCACCGGGGTTGAGCAGGGTCTTCAAGATCACATTCAATCCGCCTGCCGCTCCCACGGACATCACGATATTCTTCCCTTCAAAGTTCGTATCGAAACGCTCGTTCAGCGACTGAGCCACCGTCTCCCGCACATCCGCATAACCGGAATTACTGTTCGTATATCCATGAAGGACCACCGGATCATTCTCATCCAGCAATTCAAGGATCGCCTTCTTTACTGCCTCCGGAGCCGCCACATTGGGATTGCCCAGGCTGAAATCATATACATTCTCCGCCCCGTATATCTGCGCAAGCCGGTTGCCTTCCTCAAACATCGCACGGATGGCCGAACTGTTTGCCACCATATTCTTCATCTTCTCTGCTATCATGCTCTTCTCTCCTTACTTACGTCTCTTCGCCAGGCATACTGCCGTTTTGCCAGGCTCTACACAGGCATCTCTGTTACGCCGCCCTTTTCGCCAGGCTCTACACAGACACCTCTGTCACGCCGCCCTTCTCCACCATGAACACCGGCCGGTACGAAAGCTTCGCCTTCCGAAGCCCCTCTGCGCCCGTATCCTCTTCCCGGTTCACATAAAGATAATCCCCGCACTCATGCTGCACAAACTGCTGGTTGATCATCGGGTATGCGCCTTCCACGTCCGCAAATGCCTTCTCTATATGGACGACAAAGGTATCTGAACAGACCGGCTCCCCGATCGTAAACGCCACTACCTCACCGTCAATCTTCAGGATCCCGCCCTTAAGCTCCAGCTCTTCAAACAGACGAAGCGCATTCATCGTCACACAGATCTCGCCGCGTTTCTCGGGATCGTCCTCACATCCGTTCTGATCCCTCCACTTAAGTGCCATCTGGAAACACTCCTCCACATTTTCAGCCGTGACAGGCTCATACGTCCATCTTCCGTCATACAGCGCCTTGAACTTATTGATATGGTTCCGTTTGCTGTGAAGCTTCTTTCCTGACAGCGTGGCAAGCTTCTCCGATTCATACACATAATCCGCACTGTCCCTGTCATATTCAATCCTGAACCTGCCCGGATACCATTCCTCCAGCTGTGCAAAATGCTCAGGCGTCAGATTATACATCTGAAAAGGCTTATTTTGTCCTCTGCAATATTCTCTCAGCCACTCGATTGCCCTTCGCACATCCTCTGGCGTCCCCGCCGGATATGCAAAAGACAGATGCTCCTCATCCTCGCTCTTAAAAACAAGCGCATTCTCTACGACCGCCCATTTAACCGGATACTGCCGGGACCATAAGTATACATTGGCAAATGTCCTCTCACAGCTTCGGCTCGTATACTGTGCA